>Ga0315314_1000084_pt1 | contig 131343 bp, 163 predicted proteins | sample TDP9_MG_FD_203631 | JGI IMG/M metagenome (GOLD analysis project Ga0315314, IMG submission 203631) | Freshwater sediment microbial communities from Lake Towuti, South Sulawesi, Indonesia - TDP9 | ecosystem: Environmental > Aquatic > Freshwater > Lake > Sediment | place: Indonesia: South...
AAACTAAATATCGGGAACGTCTTTTCTCTGATTCTAAGCCATGGAGCAGAAGCGTGGTGCTGAAAGAGATCAGGATTCACGGTCGCGGCGGTCAAGGTGGAGTCACTGCTGCTGAACTGCTGGCTCGAGCCGCGTTTAGGGAAGGCAAATGGGTTCAAGCCATTCCGTTTTTCGGTGCTGAACGTCGTGGGGCGCCTGTCAAAGCGTTTGCCCGTTTGTCTGATGAGCCGATTTTGGTTCGAAGCCAAGTCTACAACCCAGATTATGTAATTGTCTTAGATTCTGGGCTCTTGGACTTGGTTGATGTCACTGAAGGGCTGAAGAGCGACGGCATCGTCATCGTTAATACGCGAAAGAAACCTGAAGAATTAAACATGAGACACAGTCGAGTCTCAACGGTTGATGCCACGGGCATAGCCCTAGAACTGCAGCTTCTGGTCGCTGGGCTTCCTGTTCTCAACACAACAATGCTGGGCGCTTTTGCCAGAGCAACGCAAGAAGTTCAACTGGCGAGCGTCATTGAAGCTATCAAGGACACGTGGCACGGCGCTGCAGGCGAGAAAAACGCCAAAGCAGCCGAATTAGCTTATGAGAGACTCGTGAAGAACTGGTAAAACTCTATGCTTTAATGATGCTTCAAGCGTTTTTCATGTTCATGCGAAACACTTTAACCCTCGACTTTATACTAAGGTCTACTTCTACCATGGTGGCGCTGATGGCAAAGGCTCCCAAAAACAAGGACGACCTTCCGCTCACGCCTCTCTCCAAGCCACGCATTGCAAGTACGGGTAAGACTGGCTCTTGGAGGACTTTTCGACCTGCTGTAAACATTGAGAAATGCACTAAATGCCGACTATGCTGGGTGTTCTGTCCCGAAGGATGCATTGAACTCGGTTCAGATAATTCGCCCAGAATCAACTACGATTATTGTAAGGGCTGTGGCATCTGCGTTCATGAGTGTCCGCTTAAAATCATCACGATGGAAAGAGAGGGAGAATCATAATTGACCCAAGTTATCGTTGAGACCGGAAACCGCATAGCTGGACTTGCCTGTAAGGCAGCAAGAGCCAAGGTTATCGCTGCTTACCCTATCACTCCGCAGACCACCGTGGTTGAGCAGATTGCTGACATGGTCGAAACTGGTCAAATGGACGCTAAGTACATTCGAGTTGAGTCTGAGCACAGCGCGATGGCTGCTTGTATAGGCGCTGCTGTAGGTGGTGCCCGCACGTTTACAGCGACTTCTTCTCATGGGTTGGCGTTGATGCATGAGATGCTTCATTGGGCTTCTGGGGCTCGGCTTCCCATAGTCATGGCTGTCGTGAACCGCGCTCTGGGGCCGTCTTGGAACATTTGGGCAGATTTCAGCGATTCACTTTCTCAACGTGACACAGGATGGATTCAATTCTACTGTGCTGACAATCAAGAGGTTTTCGACACTATTATTCAGGCTTACAAGCTGTGTGAAGACAAACGGGTGTTCATGCCAGCTATGGTGTGCCTTGAAGGCTTTATCTTGTCACACACATCCATGCCCGTTAAGATTCCAGATCAAGAGGAGATAGATGACTTTCTGCCTGCCTACAATCCTCCGTGGCTCCTGGACGTTGACAACCCAGTGACACACGGCAGCATCGTTTACCCAGATTGGTACATGGAATTCAGGTATTTCATGTACGAGGCTTTAGAAAACGCGCGAAAACTGATCCCACAAATCGACAAGGAATACGGAAAACGATTCGGCATAGAATACGGAGGGCACATTGAAAAATACATGTGTGAAGACGCCGACTTGATTGTGTTTTCGATGGGAACGATTGGAAGCGAAGCTAAACTTGTTGTCAATAAGCTTAGAAGTCAAGGTCTCAAAGTGGGTGCTGCCCGCGTTAGAGTTTTCAGACCCTTCCCAAAAGACGAAATCCAAACACTTACAAAAAACGCTCAGATGCTGACCATCATCGATCGGCAAGTATCATATGGAATGGAAGGTCCACTGCACACCGAAATCAAAGCGTCACTGTGCTCCACTCCAAAAGACTCGCCGTTAACAGCTGGGTTCATAGCTGGCTTGGGCGGGCGCGACGTCACCGTTCACGACATCGAAGCAATGGTCAGCAAGTCGCTCCAATACTTGAAGGCGGGGCGAGTAGAGAAAGAAGTGAATTGGGTAGGCTTGCGAGAGTGAACACATGGCAACATTGAAAGAACTCCCAACTGAAGAATACTTGACTCCAGGTCACGCTGCATGCGCTGGATGCGGAGCCACCATAGCCATAAGACTAGCTCAGAAGGCGCTTGGACCCAGAACAGTGTTCGTTGTGCCCGCTTGTTGCACATCCGTGCTTCAAAGCGCTTTTCCCTTCACAGCCTTTAACAATCCGTGCCTCAACATTGCATTCGAGGCAGCGGCAGCTGCCGCGTCTGGTGTGGTCGCAGCTTATGAAGCCAGAGGCTTGAAAGATGTTACGGTGTTGGCTTGGGCTGGAGACGGTGGCACAGTTGACATCGGCTTGCAGGCTTTGTCTGGCGCGGCTGAAAGAGGAACCAACTTCATCTATGTATGCTACGACAACGAAGCATACGGCAACACAGGTTTTCAGCGTAGCGGCTCTTCGCCTTTTGGCTCACGCACCACAACAACTCCGACTGGCAAGCGGGAGCACAAGAAAGATGTGCCCATGATTATGGCGGCACATGGAATACCTTACGTTGCCACAGCCTGTGTGTCATATCCCATGGATTTTGTCAGCAAGTTGAAGAAAGCAAAGGTCATGATGGGCACGAGGTACCTTCAGGTGTTGACGCCGTGCCCGCCTGGCTGGCGCTTCTCAACTGAAAAAACCGTTGAACTTGGACGACTCGCGGTGCAGACGGGAATTTGGCCGCTTTTTGAAATCGTTGATGGCAAGTTTGAATTCAGCTCGCCCAGTGCAGCTCTGGTGGATAAAGCTAAACGAAAACCCATCGAGGAATACTTGAAACATCAAGGACGCTTTGATTCAATGACTGCGGAAGACATTGGGGAATTGAAGCGCTGGGTTGATGAGTCGTGGGAAAAATATAAGAAGCTACAGCTAAAACTATGATTCACCGAGCGTTCAAACAATCAATGTTCATGGAGGAAAACGCACGTGACTGAAGAAAAACCGAAGCAGCCTGAGAAACCTAAAAAAGCTGATGAAAATGTGGTCTTCATAGGTCAGAAACCCGTGATGAACTACGTGATCGCTTGCCTCACTTTCCTCAATGTTGGAGGAAGCAAAATATGTATTAAAGCGCGTGGCAGAGCGATCAGCAGAGCCGTTGACACCATTGAAGTGCTCAGAAGATCGTTTATCAAAGACTTGAAGCTGATCGACATCAAAATCGGAACTGAAGAAGTAACAGGACATGACGGTCGAAGATCTAACGTTTCAACCATTGAAATAACTGCAACCAAAGCTTAGACTCTGTCAGAACCCATTTTGGTTTTTCAGCTTCTAGAATCCGCGGATGCCTGAGCCATTCTAATAATGGTGTTGCTGCCTTGTGACAGAAATGCCTATAAAACTCGTTGCTTCATAACGGATACTCTTTCAAGGATTGATGACTAATGGCTGATCATCCAAGAATTGTGGTTCGACCTCCAGGTCCCAAAGCCCGCGAGCTTGTTGAACGAGATGAACGCGTGATTTCACAGTCGTTTGTGAGGTTTTATCCGCTTGCCATCGAAGGCGGAAGCGGCTGCATCTTAAGAGACGTTGACGGCAACGAGTACATTGACTTCAACTCTGGACTCGTGTGCTTGAACGTGGGGCATAATCATCCCAAGGTTGTTGAGGCTATCAAGAAGCAATGTGACCGTTACTTGCATTATTCCATCACTGACTTCCTGTACCGAGAAGTCGTGGACCTCGGAGAGAAGTTATCCGCCCTGTCTCCTGGTAAATGGGAGAAAAAAGTTTTCTTCGGCAACAGCGGCGCCGAATCAATTGAGGGTGCAGCTAAGCTGGCTCGGTGGCATACCCGACGCCAATTGTTCATTGCTTTTATCAGCGCGTTTCACGGTCGAACTATGGGTGCAGTTTCTTTCACTGCCAGCAAGCCTGTGCAGCGCAGGCATTTCTTTCCGTTGGTTCCAGGCGTGACTCATGTGCCTTATGCCTATTGTTACCGTTGTCCGTACAAGATGACTTATCCCGACTGTGACCTTTGGTGCGTCGACTTCATAGACGAATACGTGCTGCAAAAGTATGCGCCGCCTGAAGATGTTGCGGCTTTTGTTTTTGAACCCATCCAAGGCGAAGGCGGCTACGTTGTGCCTCCTCCAGAATACTTCCCGCGGCTGAAGAAGCTTGCAGACAAGTATGGCATGTTAATGATAGACGACGAAGTGCAAGCAGGCGTTGGGCGAACGGGCAAGTTCTGCGCCATAGAAAACTGGAAAATCGAGCCCGACATAGTCTGTATGGCAAAGTCATTAGCCTCAGGTCTGCCCTTAAGCGCCATAATCGCACGCGCCAAAGTCATGGACTGGGAAGGAGGAACCCACGCATCCACGTTCGGCGGCAACCCAGTAGCCTGTGCCGCTTCACTCGCCGTCCTAGACATACTTGAAAAAGAACGCTTGATGGAAAACGCGGTCAAACAGGGCAATTACATAATGAAACGTTTGAACGAGTTCAAGGAAACAAGCGAAATCCTGGGTGATGTACGTGGTAAAGGCTTGATGATCGGCGCTGAAATTGTTGAAAACAGAAAGTCAAAGGCTCCTGCGCCCAAGAAGGCTGAGGAAATCATGATGCGCAGCTGGAAACGCGGCGTAGTGGTCATAACTTGCGGCAAATCCACGATACGAGTAGCTCCACCACTGGTCATAACTAAAGAATTGGCAGACTCAGCGCTAGACATCATATGCGACACGATTAAAGAAGTTGAAAAAGAAAGTAAAGCCTAAGCCTTACTTTCTATATTCCAAGTTTTTCTCTGTAGGCTGGTATGTCTAAGAATCCGTGCCCACTGATGTTCATCAAGATGGCTTTTTCTTCGCCGTTTTTCTCGTTCCGAAGTGCTTCGTCTATCGTTGCTCTCACAGCGTAGCTTGATTCGGGTGCGATGAGCCAGCCTTCGCATTGGAGGAATGTTCTCGCTGCTTCAAATATCGCCTTCTCATCTGCTGGATACGCTTTGGCTTTCACTATGCCATGATGTCTGAGCGCGCTTATCAATGGCGCAGCGGCATGGTAGCGCAATCCATCCGCCTTTATTGGTTCCATATCTGTCTTGTGTCCCAGTGTGTACATTTTCAGTAATGGCGTGTGCTCGGCTACGTCGCCGAAGTCGTATTCGTACTTGCCTTTGACCAAGTTGGGTGCGGCTTGTGACTGTGCGGCTAGGAATTCGCATTCGCGCTTTTTCTTCAGTACTTCTCCTGCGAAGGGTAGGGCGATGCCGCCGAAGTTGCTTCCTCCGCCCAAGCAGCCTACTATCAAGTCTGGTTTGTCGTCTGCGATTTCGAATTGCTTGATGGTCTCCAACCCTATTATGGACTGCTGCATGAGCACGTGATTCAAGACTGAGCCTAGGCTGTAGACAGAGTCAGCGTGCTTTTCAGCGTATTCGAGACCTTCAGAGACAGCTATGCCGAGTGAACCGTGATGATTAGCGTCTTTTTTCAGGAGTTGTCTGCCAGTTTCCGTTTCCTTGCTTGGTGAAGCGTGCACTGTAGCGCCTAGTAAATGCATGAAAGTGCGCCTGTCGCTCTTCCAATCATAGACTGAGCGAACCCAGAAGACAATGCAGTTCAAGCCCATCAGACGCGCTGCGTGTGTTAGCGCTGTGCCCCATTGTCCAGCGCCTGTTTCCGTGACTAAAGTGCGTTTGCCTTCTTTGGCGGCGAAGTACGCTTGCGCCAGTGCCGTGTTGGTCTTGTGCGAGCCCGTGGGCGACAAGTCTTCCCGTTTGTAATAGATTCGAGTCTTCTTCAGCTTGAGAAATTCCTCTAGCTTCCGCGCGCGATAGAGCGGTCTGGGACGACCAACTTGAATGTACAAATCGCGTACTTCTTCTGGAATCGGGATCCATCTTTGGTCAGACGCCTCCTGCCTGAGACATTCATGAATCATGGTTCGTCCGAGAAAATCCATGCGTGACTGTCCAGTTCCAGGTTCTTTTGGAGGTGGCAGAGGCTGGGGCAAGTCGGGTTTGATGTTGTACCATTCTTTGGGCAGCTCATCAACTGGCAGAGTGATTTGGTTTGTTTTCATTTTGTTGTTCACCTGAATGATTTTGGGAAGAGCGCATATTATGGCGGAGCTTCAGAATTAAAAGTTCCGATGTTCGCGTCTAACGCGCGGCTCGGATGCTGACGCAGCAGTTTCTTGTTCAGCTGCTTTCCTAATGCCCTAAGTAAACGTATGTTCTTTCAGTGAAGTATAGCTCGCTGTAGCGGTATTTGGCGCAAATGTACACGTCGAAAAACAGACGTGATCCGCCAAACGCACCCTCAAGCCTGCCTTCTTCCGTTCTGATCTCAGTACTCCCACACTTTGGGCACTTGGACATGCCAGATTCACTCATTCAAACCTCACCAACAGAGCATGGTTTACATGTACCCTGCGTTTTTCATGGCGTCCAGTACGAGGAAGGTCTCTGTCTGCGGCTCTTTCTTGCCCCAGCTTCCGTCGCTGTTTTGTTTCTTGACAGCGGCAACAGACGCTTTCTTCACCTGTTTCCGTGCCAAGTCATGCTGCGCTCTAGACAAAGCGTGAAATGTGTGATAGAAGGAAAAGCCTTTCCACGCTCCAGTTTTGGTTTGTCGCCTAGCAAGGTATTTGACGCCGCTCTCAACTTGCTCGGATTCTCTGCTCAATGGATGCTCGATTAGCATTCTCAGCACGTTTATTGTGCACCATGCAGCGCACCACGTGGGTCGCCAGAATTGTAGGTACGAGCTTACTGTTGTTTGAACCTGTTTGTTCTCGTCGAAGCCGAGCATGTGGAACAAGTGAACCGCATAAGCTGTTTCGTAAAATATCGTGCAGCCGGGTCCAAATTCTCCATAGAATGTTGAACGCATGAGGCTTGACTCTTTTCTGTTGTCTGAATGGAAGAAGCCCGGATAGCCGCGGTACAGGTGGCGCTGAATTGACAAAAGCCATTCAAGTCCACGTCTTACGCTTTTGTCATCTGCCTTGTAGCCGAGGAGAGCTAGGTTCCACAGGTTGTTGGCTGTGTGAACAAATAAGTGATTCCAACTTCCATTTGCTGATTGTTGTGAAACGAGTTTTTCGTACAGGGTTCTCGCTAGTGTTGCGTCATTGCTGTCTTCTTTCTTGAACACTTCTCTTCTGAGGTAAACGCCGATGGGCGATTCCAGACTTGAAATGTACTCAAATGGGTCGGTTTTGAATTCGTCTGTTGGGTTCTTCATGGAAGATCGCAGGCTAGGAATAAGTTGGCTCGGCTAAAAATGGTTTCTTGTCTTTCTCTAAAGTAGCCTGAGTTTGTGTCCTAGGATTTCAACCTCGTCCTGTCTCTTGAGCATGCCTGTTTCGTCAAAGTCTTTGCGAAGCTCCAGCATATTCAACGTGTCATAGCCGTTGTGAATCAAGAATTTCAGCGATTTGTGGTGTTTTGGCTCAACGGTCAGGTAGATGGATGTCTCACCTTTCTTGTGCACTAGGTCCTCGCAACTGGACAGCAACTTGCTGCCAACGCCTTTCCTTCTCCAGTTCTGGGCAACATGTACTTCTCCAACGAAATACGCTCCGTCCCAGAGTTGAAGCCTGGCAGACCCGATTAATTTTCCTTTGTTTTCAGCCACGAACACCCAAGAGTTGTCCCGCAGGCTGTCTTTTGCGGTTTCAACAGCCTCTTCATGACTGAGTTTCAGTTTGTCCAAGCCTTGCCGCTCGCGCATTTCGTTAAAGAAGTCTCTGTAAAATTCAGCCAGATTGTCGAAGTCGCTGCTTTGATATCGCCGTATTTTCATGACAAGTCACTTCAATCATTTAGCGTTTCGCGGTTTAATGTGCCTTTTGAGTTCTGATCCAGTCAAAACTAATGAAGAAAAAAGTGGAATGTGGATTGTTACATTAGAGTCTGTTTGTTCATTGGAAACACTGTGCTGGCTCGTATGTCGCTGCTTCCAAGCACGTATTGGGTCACTCGGTTGAGCCCTATGCCACAGCCTGAATGCATGGTACCACCATACTGCCTATAAAACTCCAGGTACCAGTCGAAGTCATGTAGGCTGCCGCCTTTCTCGATCAACTGCCTTAACATGTTGGAGTCTTTCAGTCGCTGCAACAATGGTTCGTACTCGCATTCTCTTTCAGCAGCTCCTACAGCTTCGCCGCTGAACGGCAGTATTAGGTCGGTGCTGTTGACGATATGCGGGTTGCTAGAGTTCTGTTTCATGTTGAAGAATTTGATAGCCTTAGGATAATGCGTTATGAACAGTGGTCGGTTGCCGAAGATTTCAACCAGCGCTTTCTCATGCGTGCTCTTCAGGTCGTCGCCCCATTTAACTCCGAACGAGCTCAGCTGCTCCACCGCATCCGTGTAGGACACTTTTTTGAACGGCGGGTTCACGTTGACTTTGTCTTTGTCCACGCCTAGAAGTTCTAGTTCGTCGGTTCTTGCGGTTAGGCATTCTTGAATCATGGAGTGGATGACGCCTTCGACGTGGTGCATCAGTTCCCACAGGTCTCCCTCAAACTCAAGTTCAATCAGCGTGAACTCCGTCAGATGTCTCTCGTCCACTGCTGGCTCAGCTCTGAAGCTGGGTCCGATACACCAGACTTTTTTCAGGAAAGGCGTCAAAACTTCCAAGTAGAGTTGACCTGTCTGTGCTAGGTAGCAGTTTTCGCCGAAATGGTCAACTGTGAACATTGTGGCTATGTTTTCGCATGCACCTGTCGCCCTTGTTAGATGTGGTACTATGATTTCGGTGAAGTCGTTGTTGTCGAAGTATTTGCGGGCTCCTTGCAGCAACGCGGCTTCGATTCTGGCGACTGCTTGCATTTCAGGTGTGGCGTAAAGTTCAAATCTGTTGGGTGTTGTTGCTAGTTTCTCAAAGATTTTTTCAGAAGGAAGTGAGCTTTTGGCTATTTCTCTTGAGGCGTAAATCGGCTTTTGCAAAGCCCAAGCCAAAGTCATCTGCGGTTTGTGCTTATAAGATTTTTTGTTACTTTTTATGATGTTATTCAGTTTTATTCGCTGTAGAGGATATCTGAGGCTTGGGAGTAGCTTCGACTGTGGTTGAACTTCGTGAAACCAGTTCCAGCATGTTCGAAAAACCCTTTTTGACAAAAATGTTCTTCAGCTTGATCTGCGTGCCCACTGTCAAGTCCTTTGCGAGTTCTGCGTGTCTTCGCCACAGTGAGATTCCGATTTTTCCAGTTTCGTCTGCTAGGTCAAACGTGGCTAAGAGCACTTTTTCTCCTTGAGATGTCGTAACCTCTCTAATCATTGGCGTTGATGCAACAATGGCTTCGATGTTGAAGGGTCCGCCTTCTGTCGTTAGGTCGGTTATTCTGTGAATTGTCTCCTTCGCAGTGACTGCTGAGGGAGCTTGCCCAGCTTTTTTCTCGATCTGGCTGCTGCTTTCAATGTGCAGTTCTGTTCTGTTGTCAAGTTGTGCTTTAACTCTGGCGCTGGTTATGCGCAGTTGATCGCCTTCAGCCACTGTGCCAAGTTCGTCGGCTTTTTCGTTCCAGAAGACAAGGGTTATTTCGCCTGTTTCATCTTTGAGTCGCAACCGCTTGACTTTGCCGCTTGTTCCATCTTTGCGAGTGAACTCGGAGGTTGGAAACACGGTTGTAACTTGCCCTTGAACGTTTACCTTCTTCTTGTCTGATGTTATCTGCCCGATTTTGTCCATGAACTCCATGATACGTGGAAAACGGCTCTCATCAATATCTTGAGGCGGGACTTCTATGTCTCCTCTCCTTCCAAGGTGCAGCTCGAGTTTTCCATCAAACGACTCGCGCACATATCCGTGTAATACTTTGATGATTTGGTCTTGCTGAATCTTGGCTGCTTCAATCAGCTCGATCTTGTCGTCCCACAGGACCAGTTTCAATGTGCCTGTAGCATCAGCGAGAAGCAAGCGGGCTACCTTGCCCCCCGATAAGTCGCCGCGGGTGAAAGTCTGAACAGGGTAAACGGCGATGACGCGTCCAAGCATGGTCACGTCGTTTAGGCCTGAGACTAGGTCTTTGATGCTGATTTCGCCGTGGAACGGTTCTTCTTCACCTTGGATTTCCACGCCTAACTCAGCTGCGACTATGCGGGCTGCTACTTCATCGAGGAAATAGTCTTCGGCTGAATGCTTTTTATCGTATATTTTCTTCAGCACGTCGTCTCGTGACAAATCACGTCTTGCCAGCAGAATCTGCTGTACAATGTTTTCTAGGTCCACTGTTTTCAGCGCTCTGCTCCTAGTTTCTCGGAGAATTTTATTTAAACCTACTTCTCGTGAAAACTTATCTAAGCCTGATTCCAGTAATTCCAGTAGTTGAAGGTGATGGCTCTGTGAGTGAACAGTTTCTGTGGAGCATAGGCATTGCTCTGATACTCTTAGGTTTTGCCATCGCTTTCATCGCCATGATTTGGCTGGTTTCTTCAGGCGGGAAAAGTGGAAAGGGCAGAGTCCGTGGCGGAGGCGCTGTGATCATTGGTCCGATTCCCATTATTTTTGGCACCGATAAAGAGTCAGTCAAGATCATTCTCGTGTTGTCGATTGTTCTGGTTGCCTTGCTTTTGGTTTTGATGCTGTTTTCTTATGGTGGCTTCAGGTAGGAGGATCGTGGACACGGCAGACAGTGAGGTTCAGGAAGCAGCGCCCACGGTGGCGTTAAAGCTATTTCTAGTTGGTTTCTTTCTGATGTTTGCTGGCGTCATTGTTTTGATGGCTTCTGCCTTGTTTAGTGGCGACGGAACAGTGAGTGGTGGCGCGATAATCTTCATCGGTCCTATCCCAATAGTTCTTGGAGTGGGTCCATACTCCTTTCTGGCGATTGTTTTAGCTGCTGTCTTGACAGTAATTGGTTTTATCGTGTTTTTATGGTTGAGAAAGAAGGCTATTCAAGCTTAGCTGATCTTGTTTTCGGCGTTCCTCTTTCGGCTCCAGCTGCCCTCTCTTCTTTGCCGTACATCATGTACAGGAAGGTTAGGACTAGGAAGAAGAATGTGACTACGAGTATGAACGTGATTATGACGTTTTCGTAGAAAGCTCCGACGTCCATTGCCATGGCGAGGTCACTTTTTTCTTTCTTAATGTTGCGATGAGCCTATTTAAACAGTACCATCACTGCTCTCACTATCGTCATCGACTGCCTTCCTTCTCTTTTTTGGCGGAGGGTGTTCTTCGGGTTGCTTCCATTCTCGGATGAGGATGTTGAAAAAACCGTCGTCGTCTTCGAACAGGTCGAAGCGTCCTGTTGCCTCGGCTAGTTTCTGTGCTATTATATGGTAGCATATGTGTCCGTGGTCGAATTGGTAGTAGAAGTCGTCGCAGCTGCAGTAGTCGCTGGCTGGCATGACCAGATAGTCTCGTTCTTTGCCGACTACTATCCAGACTATGCGTCCGCTGGGCTGGAACACGTATTTCTTGACGCGGCTCTCACTCAAAGCTTCCAGAGCCTTGCTGACTCGTTGACCAAACTTGGTTATGAGCGCGTTCACGTGGATGGTTGAGACTGTGCCCTCTGCACGAATGTTGCAGCAGACGTCTTCGAGCACCTCAGCTTCCGACTTCTCTTTCATCTCTTTCCAAGACGCCTATTTACCGACGATTTCCTGCGCTACGCGTTTGCCCAGTTTTCGGCATTCGTCCAGTTGCGCCAGCTTGGGTTCGTACAAGGCTGTGATTGCTGGCTCGATCGTTTTCATTCCGAACTTGTTCTTGAGGATTTCCAGGACTTGTTCTGGTGCTTCGCCGCTCCAGCCGTATGAGCCGAATACAGCGCCGATCTTGCCTTTCAAGTTGATGTTGGCTTTGGCGGCTTCTTCCAGCATCTGTTTTATTGGCAATGTGATCTCGTGGTAGTATGTTGGTGCACCAAAGACTATGCCCGCGGCTTCGGCGAGTTCTTCAGGTGTTGCGTAGTATTTTAGTTCAACTTCAACTCCTTGCACTGATTGGGCGCCCTCAACCGCCGCCTTAGCCATCCTTTCAGTGTTACCAGTCTGACTGTCATAAAGAATTAACAGCTTTGCCATTTCGTTGGTTTCTCCTTGTTGGTTTCTTTATTCTGGTTCGTAATCTTTAAGATTACTGCTTCTAGGCATGGCTTCGAATTAAGCTGGGATCCTGCATCTTGTCGTGCCAGTAATGTTTATTAGTTCGGGAAAGCCAGTTTTATTCGGTGATTCTGGAAAATGCAGAAAAGCCGAGTCGGTTCGAAAGGAGAGTTGTTTCCTCCTAAAGAGGTTCGAGAAAGATTAGGGCTTCGCGCTCATGCGCAGGTCATCTACAAGGTCGAGGATGGAAGGCTTGTGGTTGAGCCTGTGCCGAGCCTTGAAGAAGTGTTGAGGGAGCCTTCGCGGGTGGAAATAACTCGCGAAGAGTTTCACAGACACAGAAAAGAGCTGTCTCGGCGGGCTGAGTCTTGAAGCTGCTGCTCGACACCACGTATTTTCTATCTGCCATAGGCATTTCGATCAAGAACTTCCCTAAAGATGCTCCGCTCGAGTTGATGCAGAAGGGGCATCAGATTTTCATGAGCGACGTGAGTATTTTCGAATTGGCTGCCAAGGGTGGCAAACACGTTGCTTCAGGGAGGCTTGCCGCGGAGAGGGTGACTCGGGGCATAAGAGCTATCGTATACAGCGATAAAGTTGAGATTATTCCCCTTCATGAGACAGGGATTTTGTTAACCGCTTTCAAACTCAGAGGTATGCTCGACGATGTCATTGATTGCCTCCTTGTTTCCTCAGCCATAAATCAATGTGATGGCATAGTGACCGAAGACAGTGACATACAAGACCTTAAGAAAAGCAGAGATTTTAACGGACTCCTTGCAACGGTAAATCCTAAATTCGAGGTTCAGACGCTGACTGAAAGCCTATAGGCTCAATGTTAAGTCTTACTGATCAGTGCGGGTACTGAGTTTTGTGTATCTCTCTCTGTGCGTGTATAATTCTGTACGTGACGATGCGTGTGATCTCAGAGGATATCTTCCAGAGATATGCCTCGGTTTTCAGCTCTTTTTACCATCCATTCAGGCATGTTTTGAGGTGTCGGCGTGATTTGATCCTCGGGTTTTCTGACAAGAGTCATCGCGCCAGATGGGCATGTCATGACGCATTGACCGCATCCGACGCAGCGTTTTTGGTCTACGTGAGATACGTTGTCAATTAGTGACGGCGCCTGGAATTGGCAGCGTTTTATGCATGTTTCGCATCCTGTGCATAATTCGTGATTTGCTGTGGCGTAGAAATCGGATTTGGCCACGGAGTTTTCTATGCCGAGTTGGGAGATGCCTCGCATGATGCCGCAGCAGCAGGTGCAGCAGTTGCAAATGTAGAAATGTCCTTCTTGGATGTTGCTTGCGGAATGGATCAAGCCGGCTTCTTCAGTTTCCCTGAGAATTTGGAGAGCCTCCTCCTTAGATATAACTCTGGCGTTCGGGTCATCATCAAAAACGCCTTCGATTGGCGCGAAAGACAGACAGACCTCTACTGGGTATTTGCAGGGCTTGCCTATCAGTGCCTTCTGGACTCTGCATATGCATTTTCTCACGGCGAAGGATTTGGCGTTTTTTAATAGGGCGGAGGCTTGCTCGTAGGGGAAGACTTGCACTTCGACGGGAATGCTCTTTTCCACTGGGATGACTTTGTGGAGTGAGGGTAAGGGAGTGAACACTTTTTCGCCGAAGGCTGGGAAGCTTTCTTCGATCATTTGGGCCATTTCTTCGTCCATTCTGTGCATTTGTTCCTCGTAGACGCCTACGACCCATGGCAAGAGACCGTATTTTCGCTGTTCTCCTTTCCTTCCGGCGCGAATCAACCCCTTCTTCGCCATCTCCTCTAAGAGTTGGGCAGTCTTGGTTGGATCTCTGCCGGTTCTCTTGGCGATTTGTTCCGCAGTCTCTGTCTTTAACCGCATTTCGGAGGCTAGTGCTGCTTCTTCTGGTGTGTAGACTTTTGCTAGGATCTTCAGTTCAAGGCCGTTTTCGGATGTGGGGAATCCGTTGGGGATGGTGTCGAGTCGCTGAGCCAGTTTTTTATAGACGTCTTGATTCATGTTAACGAGTTTCCTGTTCATTGATTGGTTCGTGTGCGCTCTTTCACTTAGTTACGTCTGCTAATTAAGCATGTGTTCTGGCAAAAAAGCCCAATAAGTAGACGTGCTCACACTCTTAAGAGCCCATCCAAGCTTCCTGGGGCGTCAGAGCAACCAACGTTACTGGGATTGCATAAGCGTGAGCTCAAGCATTATAAACGAATTCGGTCTCAATTCCTCTTTATGGCTAGGGTTGTGAAGAAAGCGCCAAAAGATGTAGATGATTACATTGCGAGAGCGCCCAAGGAAGCGCAGGCTGTGCTTAAGGAGCTTCGGGCTGCGATCAGGGAAGTCGCGCCGACTGCTATGGAACGTATCAGTTATGGAATGCCCTATTATGATTACAAGGGACGGTTAGCATACTTTCGTCTTGCGAGAGCACATATTGGGCTTTACATTCCTCCGCCAGTGATTGAAGAACACAAGGATGAACTGGCAGGTTATGTAACTGCGAAGGCAACGGTTCGTTTTCCTCTGGGCAAAGAGCTTCCTATTGCGCTCATTAAGAAGCTGGTCAAGGCTCGCATGAGAAAGAACGAAGGTTAAGAATTAGCAGGAGGTGTTGACTTGGTGTGCATGGGAACTTCGTGTTCTAATGCACAAGGCTGGTGGGGCGCGTTATATAGGAATCCCTATATATAGAAATTCCTATATACTGTTCCCTTAGGTGTCTGCAATGGCTGTAGGCAAACCCCCAAAGGAAATCGTTGACAGAGAAGAGGAAATCACGAAGCTTGTGAGGAGCCTTTCTGACCCTTCTAAAGACGTAAACTATGCGTTGATTGGTCCTCGAAGAATAGGCAAGACTACAATACTTCTAAAAGTCAAGGAAGAACTTGAAAGAAAACGAATAATAGTTGTTTACGTCGACCTCTCGGTTTACAGATTCTCGCCTTATGATTTCGCGCAGAACGTTATGTCTCAGATAACAAGGGCTTATGCTAAAGATTTAGGCAAGATGGAGAAAGCCTCAATGACTATAAGCAGCCTCCTGAAGACGTTGACGAAGTTGAAGAAGCTTCGCTTCGCTATCGAGCCTTCGGTAGATGAGAAGGGACAAGTCGCAGTGCAGATTCGTCCTGAGGTGGCGGAAACCGAGGACTATCGAACCGTGTTTCTCTTGGCATTTGATTATGCGAACGAGGTTTCTAAGAAGAGCCAGAGAAGAATTGTGATAATCGTTGACGAGTTTCCCAACTTAATCGATTTCAAGAGGTACGCTAAGCTTGAGGCTATAAATGAACTGCTAAGAAGCATAATTGAACGTAGAGAAGACGTGGAATACGTGGTTAGCGGCTCACGAGTTCACTTCATGAAGAACATCTTAGGGAAAGGCGAAAGCCCGTTGTTCGGACACTTTATCATTGAGGAAATCGGACCGCTCACTGAAAAATACGCTGTTGAATTGTTCATGAAGACTGCTAAAAGTAGCCGAAAAGAGGCAGGAGAAGCGTACCGGCTTGTGGGCGGACACCCTTATTATCTCATTATGCTGGCTGAAAACCGGAACTCGCATGAACGGCTTGATGAAACTTACAGGAGAATTCTCACTAACGCAACTGGCGCGCTCAACCTTTACGTGAATTACATTCTTAAAGAGGACTTGGGCGCTTCATTGAAGGAGGCGCGTCTGTTAGGAATCTTGAAAGCTATTTCGCAGGGGAAAGACACAGCCTCTCAGATCGCAGGGCACATTAAACTGAAGCTCTCAAGCCTGCCTTATTATCTTCAGGAGCTTGAGAGATACGACTTAATCCAGAGGAAAGACGGAAAGTATCAGATTACAGACAAAGTGGTCAAAGACTATTTCGTGGCGACCCAGGTATAGGGCCTGCTATATATAGAAAACCCTATACAAAGCCGATCACGTGGATTGCATGGCCATCGCTGTAAACTGAAGTTCTAAACTATGGTGTTATATGCGCCGTTGTTCAAGGATAATGATTAGAAAATGCAAGGAAGAAATCCCGTGTGTCGCCAACCACGAGAATCGTAGCCTTCGCATCTCTGGTCATTCTAGCCTCCTTCGCAACAGTCTGGACCAACGCTGCCTACAACCTGGCGGGATGGGGTTGGACCGTGGCGGGCACGCTCAGTGACGCCACCTTTTTGCCATTTCCGACTGGTCCACGTGGAGTCTTAATGGATGTTCTTGCCAAAATGAACCCCACCGACGAATTCATCTACGTGCACCTGCTAAAAACTGGAGCACTGACCGCTTTGTGTCTCCTATTGTGGGTATCTGTAGTTTTCTTCGGCGTCATGACTGTTCCGCCGCTGCTAAGAAAACGAAGTAGCGCACGAAAACTGTAGGTCTCAAGTCTGTCATCAATGGAATTAGGAAAGATAGGATTTCTAATCTCTCCTGAAGACTTCATAGTGAACAAGTTAGCTAGACCGTATAGAGGCGCGGTTGATGAGCAAGATGTGAAAAGCGTGCTCGTGAGGCAAGCAGGCAAACTGGACAACGAATACCTAGCAAAAAGAGCCCGGCAAGCCGAAGTCCAAGCAATGCTGCAAGCCATCCAATCTTCTTAGGGCAATTAGTGTAGGAGTTTCTTATTTGTGGTGTCGGTCATTAGGAAACCGTTTCTTCTGTTTTTCTGGCGTGCTTTGGCGAATGCGGTGTGTTGTTGGAAACGTTTATTAATATGAATAATATGTCATATGAATTATCTGTCATGTGAGTTGATGCGGTTGAAGCGGGGGCTTTCTGGGAAGTGTTACGCGTTTTTCAAGGTTCTGGCTAATCCTACAAGACTGGCTATTTTAGAGGTGTTGCGTGAAAAACCGAGAAACGTCACTGAACTCGCAGGGACGCTGAAGCAGGAACAGAGCATGGTGTCTCACAATCTGGGGCTTTTGGAAGAATGCGGATTTGCTTTTTCAGAAAGGAAGGAGAAACAGCGACTGTACTCGCTCAACAAGGAAACTGTGGAACCTCTGTTCAAGCTGTTTGACTATCATGCCCAGAAGTATTGCCCTCCTCCGGGGACATGTCTTACTGAGAAAGGGCTTCGACGTGTGAGGAAGAAGCAAGCTTCTAGTCAGCTTCACGTGATTCATGAATGACAATGGAGGTGAATAGACGTGAAGGATGACAAATTCATTCTGTATGTTCAGACGAGCGACGATCCAGAGAGGCAGTACTCTCCGCTTGTTCTTGCGCAGACTGCGAAGGCTATGGGTTTGAATCCCAGAGTGTACTATTTGGGTCAGGGGCTCAGGGTTCTGCTTCCTGGTGCAGCTGAGAAGATAAAGCTGGGTACGTTTCCGTCAGTTGGGGAGATGCTTCAGAAAACAATGGATGCGGGTATTGAGATCGATGTTTGTGAAGCCTCGAAGCAGATGTTGGGATGGGAGAAGGTTAATCTGATCAAGGGCGTCAGAATCGTGGGTGCTGCTACTTTGAACGATCTGGCTCTCGAAGCTGCCGCAACTATGTGGTTCTAGGCTGACATTAACGGGAACAGAGGATTGGAGGTGACGGGCTGTCTCTTGGTTATGAGCAGTTGGTGCTCGCCCGGGCGTGCGCGACTAGGAGTGTAGGAGTTTCTTGTTTGATACGAGCAACGCGGCTATGATTAGTGCTGAGTCGATGAACTTTCGTCTCTTTACGCGGTCTAGGACTTTGCAAGATTATTTTGACGCTTTGACAAGGCATGGTTTTGTTGTCGAACGATACGTTGAATTGGAAAGACTTGGGGAGAACATGCTGCATCCATGGGACAAAGACAAAGTAAGAAGGGTGAGAGCAGCAAGGCTACAGTACGAGGTCATGAAGGAAGTACCATACTGGATCATCTTCAAAGCATGTAAAAAGGCGTAGTTTTAGTGCACTGTGGGAGAAGGGTTCTAGGGTTTCTTTTTTATTTCGTGGTTTATCCACCAGCCGAGTCCGATGGCTGCAGGTATGCCGAAGATGATTAGAAGCCAGATTACTGTCCAGAGCAGGGAGTACACGAGGTAGTTGAGTGTCCAGGTTGCGAAGGGGCGGTTCCAGTTTCCGTCGAGGTAAACCTTGATGCAGTACGCGATGAAGAGGAATAGCGAGATTCCTCCTCCTCCGCCAGTTGTGCGCGAACGAGTGCCGAAGAACTGATATTCCATTTTTTCCTCGTTGGGCAGTCTTCTCCACCATTGCCAGCCTGCTACTGCGGCTACGATTGCGGGGATTCCGATGATGAGGGCTTCCCAAAGGATCGCATATATTATGAAGGTTACCAGATGGCGCATTGTCCATAGACCCAGAGTCGAGGGCACCAAGCCGGTTGATTGAGCGTTTCCTACGAACCATAGGAAGACAACGGCTGCGCCGATCGCAGCGGCAGCAGCGCTTACTGCAAACAACGCGACTATTCTCCAGTGCTTTCTAAGGAATTTCTTCCAGGTTCTGGAATCGTTTTCGGGTTGAGTTTCTGCGGTCATGTTTCCTCTTCCTTCTAGGTAGATCTAATGGCAATAGTGATGTTTGTGTTTGTTCTGTACCTATAACAGTTCTTATTGCGCGTTCAATTAAAGCGCCCAACAAGCCGAAGTCCTCACAACACTACAAGCTATCCAATGAGTGAAAGCGATCCTCCACAAATCCTTAATGCAACTTAAGCGCACGAAACAAATGCCATGAGGTGCGAAAGAATTTGGAGAAGCGCGGTTATTACAAGGTAATGTTTTTTGTTGCTGGGATTGAGAACATTGTGGCAGCGCTTCCTCTCTGGTTCTTGGGTCTCTCGGGACCAGAGGCGTTTGCCCTGTTCGACATGACTGCGCCTCCCAGTCTGTTTTTCTTTCATGCGACGATGTGGTTTATTGTTGTTTTCGGTGTTGGGTATTTGATGGTGGGTCGGGACATTAAGAAGAACCATGGTGTCGTCGTCCTTGGGGTGCTCTCGAAAACTGTGTTTGGCATAGACGCTATCGCTGTGGTGGCGTTGGCTGACGCGGCTCCTGCCTTGCTCGTGTTTGGCATCTGGGATTTGCTTTTCGCTGTTCTGTTCGCTGAGTTCTTGCTTTGGACTAGGAATCAACCGAAAGCTTAGCGGAACAAAGGCTGCTGCGGCGCGTTATATAGAGATCCCTATATATAGAAAATCCTATACAGTGCTGAGCGGGTTTAGGCTTTCAGTTCGATTACCATGGTTGCGACGGGTTCGCCTTTTATGGCTCTTTCTTTTTCCCATGGTTCTGCGTTCTCAAACCAGAGTGCGAAGGCTGCTTCAAAATTCTTTAAGGCTTGGTCGATGGTTTTGCCTTGGCTGGCGACTCCTGTCACTGAGTCTATTGCGACGTATAAGTTTCCTTCTTTATGTATTGTAACGCCGACTTTCATTGTTTCGTCAACTCTAGTAGTTGATGTGGTTTGGAAACTTATTAACTTTCAGAGTCTTGCTTTCTGTTCCCGCTGAATGCTGTCTTATTCTGGTATGTTGAGCATCCTGAAGCCTTCGAAGCCTACAAGGGACAGCACGTGGCTATATGGAACAAGAGAGTCATAGGGTATGGCAAGGCGGCTAAGCAAGCCTACGACATTGCTCGGAAAAGCTATCCCAAATCAAAGCAAACGTTGGCTTTCATTCCGAAGGAAGAAGCGCTCATCTTATGACCGAGTTCCGCTTTCCGTACAAACTCATTGACACAGATGCATTCGGCAGGCTTGGGGCTGATCATCGGATGGAGAGGCACTTTTACAGTGAAGACGTCAAAAATACGATAAAGAGATACTGGGATGCTAAGGGGGAGGGTTTGGGTGAGAAAGCTGTTGTTGAATGGCTTTTTCACATAGCAATTGACAACTTAGCTACTGCGTTTAGGATGTCTAGTAAGAGTTTCAGTTATGGTCCTAAGACATATAATCTGATGGAATTTGGTTTCGGGCAGATCAGGCTATCATTCACTGCAAGTTTGACAGAGTAGAAGAAGGAGACCTACACTTCATATTCCAAGAAGAAACAGAAAAAGACTACTATTAGTTTCCCGTCCACTGTTCAAGCACCAACTTATTTATATGATGATGAAAGCCTATTTACTGACATGACAAGCTACGATGATTTGAAAAGACATTCCAAAGCCTTGAGAGAACTTGATAAACACTCTGCATCCGATGTCATCGCCTGGGTCAAAGAAGCTTTGATTTACCATTACCCCTCTGGATACAGAAGAGCTTTTGAGATAACGAAAAAAAGAAAATGGAATGAAATTCGGGCTGAGATGATAGACGCAGTTCAATCCCAAGATTACGAGAAAATCCACAACCTGAGAGAAGATATGCTGAAAACAGACCTTCTCATAAATGCAGAAATGATAGAGTACATGAGAAAAATGAAGAGAGTAGTCGATTTAGGCAATCTTGCAGTCTTCTACGGAAAACAAAACATGGGATTGTTCTTGGTGTGTTCTGTTGCAAATACGATGTTCAAGAACGCGAAACTTGAAAGCTATCTTTTATATCTCAGCTTGATGGGCAAACCCAGATTTTCCAATGGTCTATTCGACAAATTCTGATTTGCTTATTGCATAGACGCTGAAAAACTCCAAACGAACATGTTTGAGCTTGGCTTCGCATTATCTCGGCTACTCTCAAAGCTCTATCTCTGAGGTCAGCAATCCACATAAGGTTAAAGTAGTTTGCCACAAACACGCTGCCGCCAACTCTTCCATGCAAGAAGTCAATCTGAGCTTCATTAAGAAACTTGGTTGGATAGAAATTCCATGCACACACAATGAGGATAGTTGAAGATGAAGGTCAAGCTACGTTGACCTAAAGAAGAAGTCTGAGACCCTTCGTCAAGTGATCTAACTTGTACCATTAGCTAGCTAGCACGCAGTCATTTTTCCTTTGGAGTTAAAGCGTACCATCCAGTATTCTCATTATTCTTTATCGCTTCTCGTATGTATTCGAATGACTCTTTGATTGCAGAAATAGCAATAGCGAGCTCATTTTTGTTGTGTACATGGAGAGTACCCCAATTTTCATGATTCCTTATGTTTTGGACTCCTTCGATTTTCTTCTGCCCAGTGAATATGTCGAGTGCTAAAGAGTTTTTTTGAAGCGCTAAGTACACAAATGTTTTTTCTGGAGAATAGTATGTAATGGCAGTCTGGGCAAATTTTACCCAAATTGACTCGTCGATATCTCTAATTTTCTTGTCCAGTTCCACAAAAAGGTCTTGTATGTTTTTGTTGACATTCCTTCTCTTGAAATGATAATCTAAATCATACTTGACTTCTTCAACATTCTCCTCTGGGTCTTTAGGCTGAATGTTTGGCACTTCAGGTGTATTTATCAAGTTTTTCAGTTCGTAAATTTGCAAGCCTTTTATTGATTCCCTTTTTCCTTCTGGCAAATCGTCTTCCCAGCATACGAGAACATCGCATTTGTCAGGGTCATGGTCAAAACCGCTGCTCTTAAACTCAAATTCTATGTTAATTCTTTCCCATTTGCCTTTACCAGCAAATCTAACCGCCGTGCAATCGGGATAGCCCTGTTGGATGCTTTCGACTCTTATGTTTAAGTCGTTGGCTATCAAACCGAAAAGGTAAACTACGCCTTGCTCGTTAATTGGAGCGTAAACTAATCCTCTGAAATTCAGAGGAGACCCGACAATTTTCCTGTCTTTTTCTGACACAGTTTGTACCTTCACACTCAATATGAAAAACTATCAAGTCCTCATCTGAAGTTATACAGTTGGTTCACCGCATTTTTGACAACTAAACCCTTCTCCAACCATGAATAAGGGAGTACCGCACTTCTTGCACTTAGGCATCGAATCGATTAAAGAGGCGTTGCTTAGGGAAGCTACAACAGTTCCGGAAGTAGTTGTTATTTTGTCCTTCAGTTTCTCCATTTCTGTATAAGGCAATGGGCTTCCTGAAACTATGTGCCAATTGTACTTCACTTTGGAATATTGTTGACCCTTGACTTCTCCTCCGATACCTTTTATCGATACGCCTGCTTTTCCATCAGCACCAGTCATTTTCTCAACTGTTTCAGGAAGACCAAATGCGTATGTTTTTCCATCTTCATTTTCGAGTATCATGCCGTCCTCAATCTTTCGAAAAGTCGATCTCTTCTTCTCTTTTTCTTCTGCCAACAGACCATGCGCCCCACAGACAGTGTCTGAGCCTATTCTGAATTTATGATTTGTCCAAGAAAAAGAAGCGTATACTCGATTCCGATAATACCCTATATTGCTTTGATTTTCCTACATGTTTCTTCAGAAACCATCGTCAATCTGGTTGGCTTGATGGAAATTCTATGCACACACACAAAAATCACGGTGGTTGGGGCATGTCGCCCGCTAATGCGGGCAAGGCAGTTCGTATACATTCAAGACTTCTTTTTTGACCAGAATCTTTTCACTAAGCAAACATGGAGGAAATCGAGAAAGAATAGATTTGGTCTATGAACCTCTTTGAAGCCTTCGCAGAATTTCTCTAGCTGCATCCAGTCCTCCATCAGCAGATAGGGAAAAAGGTCTGTAGCTTTCTCCAGTCATGTGTGTAATAGTCAAATGCTTCCTACGGAATTCTGCTATGATTTCTCCAAAGCGATTACCTACTAGTTGATACCCGTTTATTTCACTTAGGACTCTTTTTACATAAAGGAATTGAAGCTGTTGTTGTTGAAGACCTACTTGAAGGGCATAGCATACAACAAGGGCAGCATCGGATTCTTCATCAAGTCGTCTAGGAAGAAAGGGAACTCGTTCTCGAAAACCTTCTTGAGTCCTAAATTGCAGCACTTGTCCTAATTGTTCAACGGGAATTGCGCTATCCCTTGAAACTAGGGCTAATTCTTTATTCTCACCAATTGGAGGCTGGGGAGAAAGCGGAGTGGTGGAAGGTGGAGTGATGTGTGATGTCTGAGGCGGAGCTACTACTTGAATAGGAACACTTTTGACATGCTCAATTAGGCTATCAAATGCAGCTTTAGCTTCGTCACCATAGTATTCGACTTCACGGTCAGCCCATTTTATTTTGAACCTAGACTTCTTTTCTTCACTCATGTAAATCAAAAACTTAAGTAATGTATTTCATTATTTAAGCCTTAAGACTATACGTGAGCTTGTCCAAAATGACAGAATTGCTTGTAAAATATCCAGATGAAGACCAAATCGAGAAAGTTCTTGACTTGATTTATAGTGTTGCATGGGAAAACCAAGTCTTAACCAAGGAAGATGAAGACCAGATGCTTAATAATTTGAGACGGATTCTGAACATCTGGGACAAAAACTACATAGGGAACAATCGTCTTTCTCGCATAGTAGAAAAGTACTATCTCGTTGGCGTGCCTTCAGATGCAAACAAAGTCTCACTTTACAGGGAATTAGACCTCGTAATCTGCTTCTTTCAGCACTACATCTATGCCTTTGAGGAATTCATGAACCGAGGCTTCCGAGATAGCGTCATAAGATGCGGATTGATAAGTGAACGTTTTATCAAAAGGCTTGCTGTAGCGAGTAGCCATCGAGAAGTTCTCGAAATACAGAAATTTGAAGACAGAGCCAATAGGGTAATGAGCGTCCTAGAAAGTCAATGTGATGAGATTCACTTTCTGGTTGAACGTATGAAAAGCATCTACTCTAAGCGCACTAAGAGAGGAGCACATGATACTGGGGCTGCAGGTATGCTCATTTCGAAGTCCTGCATAAGTCAAATTCCAATTGCCTATCTGGAGTATCTTAATAGCTTAGAAAAAATTGGCTATGATTTCAGGTGTAAAGAGGAGGTACTAGACCTTATCAATTCCACCGTTAGCATTGGTACAACATTAATAGTGACACAAGCTGGTAAGCCAATAGCCCCTGAATCTATACTCGTGTCTTTTTACAGGCAAGGATATTTTGCATCCACTAGAACCTTTGCAGACGTCCAAAATGAATGTATAGAGGCTGGATATACTTTCCCTCGGGCTACCTTATGGAGAGCTCTCAACACCCTTTATGAACGAAAAATGCTAACAAGACCAGAACGCAATTCCTATATCCAAAGAATTCCGCCAGAGAAGTATTTTTCCAAGGAATTAACTGAGTGATATTGAAGGGTAAAGCTCAATTTCGATGCTTTCTAGGAGCATTTAGGGGAACAGAAGGCGGGTTAAATGGCTTTTCCGAAATCCATTTGTTTGTGCGCCAAAATACGCATCACGAAACGCGTTTGAGGTCGCTTATCGTTTTGCTACGAATACCTGTTGTGCCTCTTCTTTTTGTTTTGTTGCGTATGTTGCTAGTGCTAGTGCCCACAGTTGGTCGTCATGCGTTCCCTTCGGATGATAAAACGTAAGCGTACCAGCTTCCGTAGGCTTCTCCGTAGGCTTCACAGGCGACCTGCTAAAACGATACTGCTGCTCATTAATCTGCGAAAGCAACGGTCGATCAAGAGGCAACAATAAGCGCCGTTGCTCCATACGAGTCTGCAACAAAGTCAACAAATCCTGCTTACTCCTAACCGTAAACACCAAACCCTCAACCTGCGAAGCAAAACCCCGCACCTCCTCAACCAAGCTTTCACCAATCGCACTCTGATCACAAAAACCACGAACAACATCAAACTTCCGGTTCAACCGCTCAATGAAACCAACAACATTAACATACGGCGTGCCCAAAGGAAACTGCTTCAAAAAAACCAACCTAAACAAATCATCACCCTCCTCCCTAAGCAACGCAACAACACTATAATCCACTCGCTTCCCAAAATCAACACCCAAAAAATAGCTGCCACCAACCTTCTCCTCAGACGTAAGAACAGACTCATCAATGAGGTCATAATCCTCTGTGCATTCTCGGATCAAGTCTTGCTTGAAGAAACTGTTCTCATCCTCCACAAACTCAGCTTCATACTCCATCTTATAACGCAGTTCACCAATGTCCCTGCGCTGCTCCTCCAAAAACTCCTTCGTAATCCTTGGACACTGCTCAGCCCGAACATGCTGACTCCAATAACTCGGATTCTTAAAACTCCGATAAAAAATATGATCCCGACCCCAAGGCGTAGATAACATAATAGCCGTGCCATTCGTCGTCGCCAACATAGGAAAAATCACACTGGCAACCACATCCTCAGGCATAAAAGCCGCCTCATCCATCACCACCAAATGAGCCGTAAAACCACGCAGCCCTGCTCCATCAGGACCACAAGGCAACGCAATAATCTGACTACCATTACTCAACTGAATCAAAGTCCGCGTCGACCGCACAACCGACCCCCTCAAAACAGGATGCCCCAAAATAAAACGCTCAATCACCCCAAACATTATCATGCTCTGCCGCAAACCACGACTAACAATCAACGTAGTCGTATCCGAATTCGTAAAAGCAAAATGAATAACCTTAACAGCTATAGCCGTGGTCTTACCCGTCTGCCGAGCCCAACAAGCCACGATTCGTTTACTCCAACATTGCAGCAGCTCGGTTTGGTATGGGAAGAGGTTAAGGTTGAGAACTGCTCTCGCGAATACTACAGGGTCGCTTCTAAGCTTGTGTCTTGTTTGCCCAATGTCATCTCCAGTCATTAATGAACTCCCACATGCCCATTCTGCCCAGCTTGAGGCTCGATCTGATTCTAATCAACGGTTGATCTTGCGTAAAAGAGATGTTGTTAACATCTAACACAAAATAACACAAAAATGCTTTTAACAACTGAACCAATTGTATTCTGTGTGGGTTGGCTGCCATGGGTGAGACTTTGTTTGAGCGTTATCGTCAACTCGAGGATGAATTGGAGGGCAAGTGGTTTGCTCTATCCGAGAAAGGCGAGGTCTTGGCAGTTGCAGATTCCAACGAGCGGTTGTGGAAGAAAATCCACGAGAAACTAGGTCGAACTGGAATAAAGGTAGCTATTGGTTATTCTCCGACGAGGGAGGAACGGAAGGCTGCCTGCCTTTTCTGTTGACGATCGTGGAATGGTTAGAATTCCAGTTGTGATTGAGGGTTCGCTTGGGTCAGCCAACTACTTAGGTCTGGTTGATACTGGTTCAACCTATGTAATTCTTCCTGAAAGAGATTGTGTGAACCTCGGTCTGCTAAGGGATGAGAAGCGTAGAAAAGTCTTGATTCTGACAGTGAAAGGAGAGACCGTGGCAGATCTCTATTTTGCTCAATCGTTGAGCATTGCTAACACGAATCTTTCTGTGAAGAACGTTGAGGTTCTGGCTAAGACCATTCACGGGATGCCCTGTCTTTTGGGTATGGGTTTTCTGCGCCAATTTGACTGGAGTTTCACCCATAAGAAACAAGAATTCAACATATCCTAACCCTTTGCTCAACGTATGTATTGTCAATCTGACGTTTGCTCTAGTATCGTCCAGCGGTTGCACGGCGCATTGCAGTGCGACATTCCATAGCAGCTAAGCCCAGCGATGGCGTCTGCGGTTGCTTTGGAAACTCCTTTTCCAGAGAAGAGAGAAAGTTCGCAAGATCTACGTCTGCTGCTGACTTGCTTCCAATGTTATGAAGCGCTTCAATCACATTAACCAAGGCTTCAACCTGCCTCGTAAGCGCTTTCAACCACCGCAACTTCTTCTCAGGCAGCACTCGCCTCGAATTAAGCTGGCTCATCGTAAACTTCATGCCCTTCTTCAAATTCTCAACCGCAATCAAAAGCGGCTCATCAGAAGCCTCAACATCGATTCTGCTATTCTTTACGTCAACATTGTCTTGAATCACCATGAAAGCATCTCACTCCCGGTCTAATCTAAGTCAACAACGACAAGTCGCCACTAATAAGAAGGAGCGAAATTTACCAATTTACAAATCTGTAAAGCTGCAAAGAAAACTGAACAAGGCTCCTTCCAAGCAAAAACGAGGATAAGGGATAGAAATTCTATGCCCACACACAAGAAACGCAGTAGAACTAAGTAGAAATGAGGGTTTCGGTTGTCAGCCTTTGCCTCAGCTTCAATTGAGTTGTCTCTGTACCTAACTTAGTGATATATTATCACGCCTTCAGCTTCCAAGACGCCCGTGGCAAAGTTCAGAGAATAAGTGCCCCATTTTACTATGCCTTCAAACTCGCCTGTGCCCTGTGTTCCTCTGAAATAACCTTCAGAGGTACCCGACAAACCTCCCATAATCCTGCCGTTGGCACTGCCAGACAGAGTGTTCTCACCAATGATAACTGTCCACGTTGCGAGACAGGTTCCCATTCCAGTCTCTGTGTTCACTGCTATATGTTCCATACGCACTTCCATTGTACCAGTGCCTAAAGTGCCTACATATGACCCTACAAAGGGAAGCCCCTCAAGATGCATGATGCCGTTGGCTTGCCATGCTTTGTCAGGGTAACCAGTCACCGAGCCTTCTACATGTTCCCAGTAAGGTTCTTTTGTTATTGCCTTCACTGGCGAGACTATCATTATGGACAGTGCCAATAGGGCTACAGCTGACATCAAGACTACTTTTTTCACTTTCTCACCTCCTCTATCCACCAACAGGTGATTCATCCTATCCAAGGAAGCTACTTTAACGGTTTATGGAGAAATCTTCTATGCAAGAAAACTGAAGAGTTTCTTGGTTGACTGGATAGAATTTCTATCCCAAACCCAAACGCAAGTCTCAGAGCTTATGCTTCTATAACAAGTTGCACGAAGAGAAGCATTTTCGCAGCCTTCTCTGCAACATTCAAACTTCACGCAAGCCAACATGAAACTTCACGCTAACCAACATTCACGCGCACGCTAAAACCGCAAAAACAGACCAAAAAACACCATACAAAAACAAAAACAGCGACTCAGACACAAACAGAAAAACCCAACTTCAACCACAAAAAAATTTTTCCAGACACATACTAACCCTAGTCGGCTAAAAAGAGTCAAGATATAAAAGCAACCCACGCAACCTATCTATGCACAACATACATAAACCCAAAACCAGTAACGGATGTAACACAACCAATGACACCACACAAACTCAAAAAAACACGAAAACGCCGAGGCAGCCGAACCATGGGCTGGGGACAAATAGGACAACACAGAAAACACGGAGAAAAAGGCGGAAGAAAAGTAGGCAGACACAAACACCTCTGGACATACGTACTAAAATACGAACCCGACTACTTCGGCAAAAAAGGCTTCAAAACCCCACAAACCATAACAGGCGAATCACACCCAATCACCATCAACATAAGCCAACTAGACGAACTCATAGACAAACAAACCAGACACAAACAAGTAGCCAAGAAACAAGGCAAACCCTACATAGACCTCACCACACTCGGATACCAAAAACTACTAGCAAAAGGAAAACTAACCAAACCAGCCCAAATCAAAATAGAAACCTACTCCGAATCAGCAGCCAAAAAAATCCAAGAAGCAGGCGGACAAATAATAGGAGCCACCATAAAGGAACCCAAAACCACCGAACCAGAACCCGAAGAACCCGAAATCAAAGAACCCACAGAAACCAAAGAAAGCGAAACACAAAAAGAAACCCCTAAAAATTAATTACACACAAACATGATTGCCATAAAAACAACCCCTAAGGTGAAACCACCCACATGGCAGGACGATTCCTAGGCGCATTCAAACCCCTATCCAGAATCACACCAGAAGTCAAACCCCCACAACGCAAAATAGGCTTCAACGAAAAACTCTTCTGGACAGGCCTAGCACTCTCGCTTTACCTCATCATGACCGAAGTCCCACTCTACGGACTACCAATCACCGCAGAACAAGGCGACCCCTTCCTATACCTAAGAGTCATATTCGCCTCACACCGCGGCAGCCTAATGGAACTAGGAATCGGACCCATCGTAACCGCAGGACTAATACTACAACTACTAGCCGGATCAGGCATGATAGGATGCGACATGAGCAACCCAGACGACCGCATGCTATTCACCACAGCCAGCAAAATATTCTCCTTCATACTAATCGGAGTACAAGCATTCGCCTACATAATAGGCGGCGTATACGGAACCATAACACCCCAAGCCTCAGTCCTAGTCTTCATCCAACTAATGATCGCAGGACTCGTACTCATGCTACTCGACGAAATGCTACAAAAAGGCTGGGGCTTCGGAAGCGGCATCAGCCTCTTCATCCTAGCAGGAGTAGCCCAAACCGTAGTATGGGACAGCCTCGCAGCCACACCCGTCCACCTACACCAAGACCTCAAAAGCTGGGGCGCCATAGTAGCACTAATACAAACAGCCTTAGGAGGACAACCCCTAACCTCAGTACTCATCCGCGAAGGACAACTACCAGGCATAGTCGGCTTATTCACCACAATCATCGTATTCCTAATCGTCATATACATAGAAGGCGTACGCGTCGAACTACCCATCGCATACGCAGGCTACCGCGGATACCGCGGACGCTACCCAATCAAACTCCTATACGTATCCAACTTACCCGTAATCTTCGCATCCGCCCTCTTCGCTAACATATACTTCATCTCACAACTCATCTGGAGCAACTACAACCGTAACCCACTAAACGCTAACCCTTGGCTCAACATAATTGGGATGTATAACCCAAGCGGTGAAGGTGGTCCTGTGCCCATAGGAGGCCTAGTATACTACGTGATCTCACCCCGAAGCCCCGCCGATCTGATCGCCGACCCAACTCGAGCCTTAGTCTACACAGGCATCCTAGTGTCATTTTCAATCATCTTTTCACTCACATGGCTAGAAGTAGGCGGTCTCGGACCGTCCACAGTTGCAAAACAGCTAGTAGACTCAGGCATGCAGATTCCAGGATTCAGACGCTCAGAGAAACCCATTGAACAAGTACTGAAACGCTACATTCCAACTGTTACAATACTCGGAGGCGCCATCGTAGGCTTAATTGCCTCAGTAGCCGACTTCTTCGGCGTATTCGGAACAGGCATGGGCGTGCTGCTATCCGTGGGCATTCTATACCAATACTATCAAATCCTGGTGCAAGAACGAGTCTCAGAAATGTACCCCGCACTCAGACGATTCTTCGGAGGATGAGGCAAGTCATGGCTGTTGAATGGTTAAGCTTCATCCCCAATTCCACCTTCTTCATCCTGCTACTATCCTTTGGGATTTCATTCGCAACATCTCTAAGCAGCAGACTACTAACGAACAGAGCACAACTACGAGAATGGAACAAAGAGATCACTCAGTGGAGAAGCGAATCTCTAAAGGCTTCGCGTTCAGGCGACAAGAAAATGATGGCGAAGGTCAAGAAACAGGAAAAGCACATAATGCAACTGCAGTCTAAGATGATGTGGCAGTCCATGAAAACAACGTTCCTATGGTTCATTCCCATGCTGCTTCTCTGGTACGTGTTCCTGCCCCAACTCGTCGAAATAGACAAAACTGTGGCTTATCTTCCATGGTTGAGCAGTGAGCCACTGCAACTAAACGTGATTCTTTGGTACCTAGTCTGCTCTTTCCTAGCAGGCATCATCTTCAACCGTTTATTCGGCTTAGGACTCGGAGGCGACTAAATAGGTGCCCAAACCCCGTCAGCGAACCAGAACCAGAAAACGGCGCCCAGTGAAGCTGCCCAGCGGAAGTGGTTCAACCACCTATTACAAGAAGAAAAGAACCAGAATACCACGTTGTACTCAATGTGGGCGGTTTCTTTTGGGCGTCCCCATCCAAACCGATTCTAAAATGAAGCAGATGTCCCTGACTCAGAAAAGACCGCAACGCATGTTTGGCGGACAGCTCTGCCACTTCTGTTTGCAGGAGTCTTTGAAGCGCGCTGTTCGGAGCGCTATTTCAGAATGAATGCCAAGAGCCAGAAAATTGTCATTTGTTTAGCTGGCCTGACAGCCTGTGGAAAAAGCACTGCTGCTAAACGGTTGGCTAAAAAGTTTGGACTTGACTACGTTTCAGGCGGAACAGCGTTGAAGGAAATAGCCTTGAAAATGGGCTACGAGGCGAAAGAGAAAGGGTGGTGGGAAAGCTCTGAAGGCATTCGCTTTCTTCAGAAGAGGACGCAAGATCCGAAGTATGACAAGCAAGTTGATGCTGAATTGCTGAAATCGGTGAAGCGAGGCAACGTCGTATTGGACAGCTGGACTATGCCTTGGTTATCCAAGATCGGCTTCAAGATTTGGCTAGAAGTCTCAGCCGACGAAAGAGCTAAACGATTGACTCAGCGAGATGGCATCAGCTTGGAAAAGGCTAGACAAGTTGTCGAGGAAAAGGACAACAGAACCAAAGAGATTTATCAACATCTCTATGGTTTCAGTTTAGGCGAGGATTTTTCACCTTTTGATCTTATTCTTGACAGCGAGCTTTTGTCTGCAGATGAAGTTTTCGATGTTCTAAGTTTCGTTGTCGAACGTTTGGTGTTGAAGCAGAGTCGATGAGGTTATAAATGCGTTCTGTTATGATGATAAAAACACAACGATATGAGGAGATGACTCGTAATGCCTGCTATAGACGTTGGCAGAATCTGCGTCAAACTCACTGGTCGGGAAGCCGGACAGAAGTGCGTCGTTGTCGACCTTATTGACAAGAATTTCGTGTTGGTTACTGGTCCCAAGGAGCTCAATGGTGTCAAGCGAAGACGAGTGAATGTTAGCCACATTGAGCCCACTGGGCAGCGAGTGAATGTTCGGCGGGGAGAATCTGACGCTGAATTGATGAAGGCGCTGAACGAGGAGATGCGAAGTTTTCTACGCCAGGGTATGAAGCCCAGACTATAACGAGCAAACAGCGTTCATCGTCTTTTTTGTTACGGCTGAAAACAGGATTGCTATCATAACACATATTTGGTTTAGGCTGTAATTAGTAGAGAGCGGGCGAGTTTCTTCTATGCCTGAGCGAATTAGGATGAAGATTGGGAGAGCTAGTTACATTCAACGCATAGGTGAAAAGGACTATTTGAAAACTAGAAGCCGCATTGAGAGCGTCCCTATGCAAAAGCTGGTGAAGTTAGCCCGATTAAGTGGGCGCACTTGGCGACTGCATCAAGAAGGAAATGAGCTATTTCTGTTGCTGGAAGCCACAACATGGGAAGAAGACGAGAAAACCGCCAAGAAAGGGAAAAATCCTTAGACTCAACACTGCATTTGCCTACTGAATTAACACTGTAGATCAGACGCATCTCTGGCAGCCTATTGTTAGTTTGCAGCGAGCGTTGATGCAGCAGAGGGAAAAGTTTGAATATAAAGACCTTTATTGATTAAGAAGCTTGCATTGGGAGTTACTAACATGCGCTTGTCCCTGGATGCCAATGGTGTTTCAAAGGTCATCTTCGCGCTGTTACTATTGCTTTTCTTCATAATAGGTTCGGTTTTCTCGTATGTCTATACGATGGGTTTCTATGCGCCTTCTGAGTTCAGGCTTCCAGACAAGCCAGTACTGACCATCGAAAGCGTTGAGTTCGATAATCAAGACACGTCGTTCTTCAAGGTGACTTTGCTTAATCCTTCATACTCACAGTCCAGCCTGAACATAACAAGAATCGAGACCAGAACCCCTGATGACAATAGAATACACGTGATAACAATCACTGAGCCTATAATTCCGTACATATTAAACCGAGGGGAAAGGCAGACGTTTCAGGCTAGGTGGAACTGGGCGAATTACACAGGCATCAAACTTCCGTACTCAGACCAGCCGGTTGAGATTCGCGTGTTTCTTCAAGACCGAAGGGGCGAAATCGCTGAAATCAAGAGACCATCGATGTCGCTAGCCATAACCGACCTCGCCTTCAACTCGTCAATTAGCGTGAATCACTTCAACGTGACAGTTCGCAATCCTGAGTCGTCGGAGACATACGTTAACATGTCCGCGATCAGTGTCGGCGAAGTTATTCTACCGCCAAGCAGTGTAACTCCAAGCTTACCCTTGGCATTGAACCCTGGAGATACCCCAGCGCAGTTTCAATGTTTATTTGATTGGACAAGTATTCAGGGTGAAAACGTGACTGTTAGAATAACAACATTTCAAGGATACATTGCGGAGAGCACTCGAACTCTTCCAGAACCCGTGACTCTTTACATATCGCAGATTGTATTCAACGCCACCGTGAGTACAGGTCACTTCAACATCACAGTGTTCAACGCGGCGAATTCGTCGACCTATGTTGACATAAACAGAATAACGGTTGCAGTAGACGGGGGCACAGCAGTCAACATTTCTCAATGGGCTCCTTACCTATCAAGACTCGAAAAGAACGCATCTATCCTCATCATGTGCACATGGGATTGGAGTAGTTATGCGGGGAAATCCTCTACAGCCGAGATCACAGTATATACTTCTCAGGGATTCATCACAAGAGAGGAAGCTTCGATTCCGTAATCAACTACACGAATGCTACAGAAGTTCAATCATTTGTCCTAAACCATGTGCCATGGCTTTCTTGAATGCAATGTTCGCTGTGACTGCTGCTTGGATTGCTAAACCCGTTGAGACGAAGACTGTGATCTCCTCGTTACTCGTTCTTCCTGGCTTCAGTCCTGCCACAATTTGACCAAGTTCGGCCCAGATGTCCTCTTTTTTCAGCAAGCCTTGGAGTGCGGGAAGGTTGATCTCACCGCTTTGGAAAGCTTGTCCCCACTCGTCCACAATCACTTTTGCTCTTTTCAATATGCTCGGATCTAGTTCTTGTTTGCCTGGGGCGTCTGCGCCAATGCAATTAATGTGCATACCCGGCTTAATCCAATCATTCAGTATGACCGGAGTCTTTGAAGGCGTCGTTGCGACAATCAAATCAGCGCCTCGAACCGCGTCCTCCGGGCGTTCCACGGGAATCAATCGGGTTATCCCTTTTCCGTACTCTCTCTTGGCATTTTGTAGGAACTCTTCACAAGTCTGTTTCGTTCGGCTCCAGATTCTCACTTCTTCCAGGCTACCATAAAGACTGAGTAATGCCATTAATTGCGTCATAGCCTGAGCGCCTGCGCCGATCAACCCGACAACTCTGGAGTCTTTCCGAGCCAAATGCTTAGCCGCCACGCCGCCCGCAGCGCCAGTTCGCATGTCAGCAATGTGCGCGCCGCCTATGATTGCGATGGGTGTTCCATTCTTCGGCTCTGTCATTATAACCGTCGCCATGGTTGTAGGAAGCTTGAACCTATTTCTGTTGTTCTCGTGGACGCTGACGATCTCAACGGCTGATATGTCAAGTCCTTCTAGGTAAGATGGCATCGCTCTCACATCGCCGTTATACTTCTGAAAGGTAAGGTAGACTTTGGTAGGCATCTGCGTCCGATTCATCCCTTGTTCAGCGAAAGCTAATTCCATAGCCTCCATGACTTCTTCCATGGACAAGAGCCTTTTCACATCTTTCTCCGCTAGAATCAGCGTCTTCATAGCGATCGTCTCCTCAGCTGCTTTTCATCAAACTTAAGTTAAGTCTTTGCGTCTCGGAGAGTCCAACAAGTGAAAAACCTTTTAAAAAATGGAGTAGACAGAACGCGCGGGCGAAGAGAATGTTTAGAGCGACGGAACGTACGCGGTCAGTGGAATATGCCATTCGCGACGTTTTGGCTTTCGCGAAGAAGTTGGAAAAAAAGGGCAAAGAGATACTCTATCTTAACATAGGTGACCCGTGCAAGTACGACTTTGACACACCTGATCACATCAAGAAGGCTCTGATTAAGGCTGTTGAAGAAGGCAACAACTGGTATGCACCATCTGAGGGGTTACCTGAACTTAGAGAAGCCATTTCTGAAAAAGAGAAGAAACTCAACGGCGTTAAGATCCAAGCTGAAGATGTTTTTGTGACGCAGGGCATATCTGAGGGCATTCAAATGCTTGCCGCCGCAATAGTTGAACTCGGCGATGAAATCCTTGTTCCAAGTCCTACGTATCCACCTTACATGTCTTACGTGAAGTTCTTCGGTGGCAAAGCAGTCTCTTACGAAGCAGTTGAAAAGGACAATTGGCAACCCAACATCGAAGATCTGGAACGCAAAATAACCGCGAAGACCCGCGCAGTAGTGGTCATAAATCCTAACAATCCAACCGGCGCGCTCTACCCTGAGAAAGTCGTTAAAGCGATTATAGACTTGGCTGGCGAACATGATCTTTTGCTTATCTCAGATGAAATTTACGACAGAATAGTGTTCAAGGAAGGCTTTGTAAGCGCCGCCCACGTAGCCAAAGACGTGCCAGTCGTAGGAATGAACGGTTTTTCTAAGACGTATCTGATGACTGGATGGCGGCTGGGCTACATGTACTTCTACGACCCACAAGGAAAGCTCGCTGAGCTGAGGGAGTGCGTGGCAAAGGAGACTAGGATACGCTTGAGCGCAAACACCCCAGTTCAAAAAGCAGGAGTTGCAGCGCTTAAAGGTCCGCAGCACCATATCGCGGAAATGACTGAAAGATTGCGACGAAGACGAGATCTGACATGGAAACGGCTAAACCAAATGAAAGGGATAAGCTGTGCAGAGCCGGAAGGTGCCTTTTACGTGTTCCCAAAAGTTGACGGCGTTGGTTCACGATGGAAAACTGATAGCGAATTCGCGCGTCAACTTCTAGAGAAGACGGGTGTTCTCACAGTTCATGGTTCAGGGTTTGACGAGACTTGTGGAGCGGGGCATTTCAGGGCAGTAATATTGCCGCCAGAAGAGACAATCAACATGGCACTTGACCGCCTGGAGGATTTTGTGCTAGAAAAGAAATGATGTAAAGAAAAAACTAGCGGATCTTTGTGCCATTCTTTGGGTCTCTAACCATCTTGTTGAACTCCTGCAAGAGTTTCTTTGTTATTGGTCCAAGTTTGCCGTCGCCGATGATTCGTCTGTTCACCTCTCTCACAGGCGTAATCTCGGCAGCGGTTCCAGTCAAGAAGACTTCGTCTGCCGTAAACAACTCGTTCGGAGTCACGTTTCTTTCAATTACTTGATAACCAAGTTCCTCTGCTAGTCCCATGACCACACTCCGTGTTATTCCTCGCAACGCCCCAGTCGACGTGGGCGGGGTGATAACGTTCCGGTCTTTCACGACGAAGATGTTTTCAGCCACTCCTTCGCACACGAACCCTGTCTTGTCGAGGCAGATAGCTTCATCAACGCCAGCAGTGTTAGATTCAATCTTGGCGAGAATACTGTTCAGGTAGTTCAGCGATTTCACTTCGTGGCTTGTGGCATCCACAGGATCTCGCTTCACCCACGTTACCATTGCAGTTATGCCCTTCTCCTTTTTCTCTTTGGAATGAAGTGTAATCACGGGTTCACTGATTATGATAACTGTGGCTTTAGAGCACTTTCTTGGATCTAGGCCTAAGTCGCCCACGCCTCGTGTAACCACAAGGCGAATGTATGCATATGTAAGCTTGTTTTTCCTGAGTGTGTTCACAACAGCGTCGGCCATCTGCTTCTGAGTAATGGGTATCTGTAACATGATGCTATGGGCGGACTTGTAAAGTCGTTCAATGTGTTCCTTCAGCTTGAAAACTACGTTATCATATGCGCGTATGCCTTCGAATACACCATCCCCATAGAGTAACCCATGATCGTAGACGGAAACTTTCGCCTCAGATTTAGGATAAAACTTGCCATCGATATATACAATCGATACCTTCTCCAAGATGTGTCTCCTCTCGGACGGCAGAATACCTAAGCAACTTTCGTTGGACATTTATACTTTTTGTAGATCACAGGCAGATCTTTTTCGCTAGAGTTTCGATATTTCGCGTCCAACACAAACGAATCCAAGACATGAAACCATGATAAGCAGTATGCCTCCGATGTCCATGAGGACAAGGCTGGCGCTCCAAAACACGATCATATTCATGAACCACTCTGGCGAGCCGTAAAAGGGTCCAGCCCAAGGCGATTTCCATATCAAATTCCAGAGGCTCATTGAGAGCAAGATGGATCCCACAAATGTGCCTAGCCCGTAGACCAGTGTAACTAGCAGGGTAAACACATGTGGTATTGGGCGTTCTTCGTTGGCGTAATTGAAGACTGCATGAACCAATGCAGCTATTGGCGCAAGAATAACCGCGGCGCTTTCCAAAACCGTTAACGATAAGAAAGGACCTGTAAAAGGGATGCCCAATTCAAAGACCAAGTCGAATACTTGCAGATTGAATGTTGAGTAGGCTAACACACTGCCGCCTGCGATACCCACAAGTGAACCTACCAATCTGGAGCGTGGATAAGATGAGGTATAAAGAGCAGCGCTTGCCACCACAATCAATGGGGTAATTGTCAAAGCCAAAGCAGCTAGATTAATTTCTGAGAGAAGCAATGTAGAACCTACGCCGAGGCAGAGCAGATAGAAGGAGGCAAGCGAGATCCCTAAGAAGGCTATGCCTTTGACCTTGCCTCGCTCGTAAAACTGGACTGCTCCAAAGACTAGGAGTACACCGAGAAAAATGGAAATTGATGACGCTATGAAGAACACTGCTCTGCCGGCGATGGCGCTTACATTTGCTTGAGAGGCGAGGGGAAAGCTAGAAATGGAGTAGCCTATCAGCACAGCAACTGGAGCATTGACGAGAACATAACCTATCCCTAACATTGTTATTGCTGCAAGAGCGGTTCTCCTAAACAGCATCTCGAATCGGTTCTCTTGGGGGTCTTCGGCCTTAATAGGCGTAAATCTAGGTTTTTGTTCTTGGAGAACAACCTGTGGGCGCTTGCTCATGATTCGCTGTTGCACAACTCCCTCTATATAACATATATGGATGTTAACTACGTATCAGTCTTGAGCATTCCATCCCAAAGAGAGCAGTAAAAGAGGTCAGAACTGGGGGCGTCTAGATAATTCTTTCGGCAACGTTAGTGCTCGGAATGGTTTGCCCGCTTTCCTCGCTCTTATTTCCTCGATTAGTTGTTGAAGGCTTAGCTTCCTGATTTCTTTCCGTTCTCTATCTCGCACTGCGAGAACGTGAGAATCTGTTTCTTTCTGGCCGATGACTAGAACATAGTCTATCCATTCCATCTCTGCTTCTCTGATCTTTCGCTGCATCGTGATCGGTCTGTCATCGATATCCGCTCGGATGCACTTTGCCTCCAATTCGCTTACGAAGCTCATCGCATCCTTAACAAACCTGTCTGATATTGGCACGACTCTTACCTGGGTGGGTGAGAGCCAAAACGGCAGACTGGGAACCTCTTTCTTCAACGCCGAATCGAAAACCGTGTAAAGGTAACGCTCTATTCCGCCTAGCACAGCAGTGTGCAGGATAGGTGGATAGGCTTCTTCTCTCTTTTCATTGATGTACTTGATTCCGAATCGCTTCGCGTTCCCCATATCGATTTGAACCGTTGCTATCTCCCTTGATCTTTTCAGTTCGTCTGTTATGTGGTATTCCACGTTAATGACCCAGTAGTATTTTCTTTCCGGCACAAAGTGTAAGAGTGCAGGTTTATCGTCAACTTTGACTAACTCCTTCATGAAATCTCTGTTGTTTTCGAAGAAACTTCGGGTTAGATTATATAACGAAACATAATGGCTGCCGAGTTCTCTGACTTTCTCATGTATCTTTCTGTGAACTCTGATCGTCATATCCTTAGCTTGCTCAAGGTCTCTGCAGAAGATGTGGTAATCTGGCATGTAGAATCTTCGCAGTCTAAATCCTAACAATGTTTCACCAGATTGCTCTAATCGATAGCTGTCCGCGATTTCGAACATTCCAAAAGGAATCTGCTTGTAGCTAACCATCCAGTCCTTAAGCATAGTGAACTGTTGGAAGCAAGAAGCATATTTCAGAATGAATTCATCGTGGGCAACGCGGATTGTATAAAGTCTTTCGCCGAATAGGTCTGCATGCTCCTTAATTGCGGGAACGTTCAGGTTGAACAGGTTGGTGCCTTTAATGGAAAAGCTTGGGATTTTCAGTTCGTTTACGCTTTGCCATGCGTAGTCTCCAGCCAAGTCAACCATCAACGCAGCTTTGGGACCGTATCGCATATGACCTGAGTCGGAGCTAGGTTCCCATTCGAACCCAAATCTCTTCAATATTGATATGATACGTGGCTGTCCACCTGAAGCTTCTTTCTTGAGAACCTCCTTCTGAACTAAGGTTGCAAGGTCTGTTTCATTTTGCTGGAACGTGTATTCTTTTGGATCGGCGGTTTCCCCGTTTAGTTTCAGCAGCAGATATTCGGGTTTGGGGGTTCTCCATTTCTTCATTTTTCTCTTTTCTATGGCTTCTTTTGCCGAAACAATGAATTTAGATTGCTCGGCCAATGGGTGACCCTTGATCGATATTGTGAACTGTTTGTTCCATCCAAACGGGCTTCTGTAGGTTTCTATGCCGAGATCCCTAGCGTGTTTTGCCATTGCTTTGAGAACTTTCAAGGCGTCATCAGGCTTTGCCAAGCTTGCACTGAGGTGCGCATATGGATAAATCAGAATGCGGTTCGACTTCAGAGTTTTCAGTGACTCTTTAACCTCATCTATAGATTGTTTGGCGACTGCTTCGTTGTCGCCTTCCTCAACGCATGCAAACAGGACAACCAAATCGTCCAATCTGGTAGGTTTCTTTTCGGCTTCTTCTGCTATGGTTACCTCTTTCTTAATTGGCTTGTATTCGATGAAGTCTGAGTGCAGTTGCAGGATCCGCATGTGCGCTTACCCTCGCTTACTGATGATAGTCTAGTAGAAGAATGAGCTTTCTTCAAATTAGCCTTGCGTTCACGCTCGTCAAGGAAGCTCTCTTGATTTTTGGGCCTATGCTCAGGTTCTGCCTGGCACTCCATGTCTCCATTTTTCTAATGTTCGGTCTTTCTTGGTTTCTTTCTTGAATTCCTTGTAATGTTCTTTGCAAAGATAAGTTCGACGAGATTCGCCGATCTTCAGTCCTGCTTTTTTGACTTTGTCGGTCTGAAGTGAACGAATAGCATCGTTGCTGCATCCTGTTACGCTGCATTTTACACCTTTAGCTATTCGACCCATGAAGCTCACCGCCTGAACTATTCGCTTGTCATTTCGTGCTTCTGATATATTCTCCTAGCTCTCGCATAAGTCTCTTCCTTATTACCGAAGCGTTCAGAACCTATGCCTTCCACGATAAAGGACGCAGCTGCCGCCCCTACGCAGGCACACCATCGCGGATCTCTCCCATCTACATATTCTGCCAAGAATGCGCCGATGTAGGCATCGCCCGCGCCCGTTGGATCAATGAGAACTTGGGAACTGCAGGCAGGCAAGTTGTAGAAAGCATTCTGAAAGAGAAGCGCTGAGCCATGTAGACCTCGAGTTATGATGACGATTTTGGCGCCGTAGTTCTGGATTCTTCTCGCTGCTCGTTTTATGTCCGTTATGCCAGTTACCATTCTGATTTCATCTTGCGACGATTTGTAAACATCGATAAGCTCTAAAACTGTCCTTTCCTCCCAGTGTTTTAATCTCACGTTTCCGCGACCATCGAAATCGCGGGTGAACCCTTGAGGGTCAAGCGACAAGATTCGGGTTAACTTGCGCAGTTTTTGGACAACTTCTGTTGATAGTTCATTGGCGATTGGCGCAACATGAATAGCTTGGGCTTGCAGAGAATCTGGAATGTCGTTCGCGTGGATTGAAGGTGCGAGACTCCTCAACTGAAGCTTTCTTTTCCAATTACGTTGATATTGCAGTACGAATCTTGTAGTGACGCCGCTTGTGGTGCGTTTCAGTCCAGATAGATCTACATGGTTGCTTCGGAGCCAGTCAAGATACTTATTCGGAAAATCTTTGCCAACCTTTGATACTACTGAGACGTCCGCGCCTAGTTTGGCGGCTGCAACAGAGACGTATGTTGGCGATCCTCCTAACGTCGTCTGTGCCGGTGTTATCTTGGGCGAGTTTATGGTGTCAATGGCAAAATGACCCACTGTAACTACATCAAACCTATTTGGAAGCGTCATGGCGGAAACATCTATAAGCATGTTAACTACAATCGGTTTATGACTAAACGCTTTGAGGACATGAAACCGTGCCTGTTAAAAGAAAGAGTCGAGGCCGAGCAAAGGGCGGAAAGGGACGAAGCGACCTAGTGCAGTGCAGTTCATGTGGAGCTCTAGTTCCATCCGACAAAGCGAAGAAAATCTCTCGCCCAGTGACATTGGTTGAGCCCACACTAGCCCGGGAACTGCGTCAAAGAGGCGCTTACTTGCCCATGCACGTTGACACAAAATACTATTGCGTATCGTGTGCTGTGCATCGTGGCATTGTTAAGGTTAGGGCTCGAGATGAGCGGCGAAGGGCTTGGAGACGACCTAGATTCTAAATGACAGGTGTCGCCGAAGCCTCTTTTTTATGGGACGCTTTTCTGAAGTAAATAGCCCTATGTAACACGGTTAGGTTTGTCAAAACGGCTAAGATGACCATGCTCCAGCGCAAGGCATCTCGCCATAGTAGACTGACAAAGCTGGCAAGTACAAGTATGATTATGCGCTCTGCTCGCTCAGCCAAGCCAACAGTTTCCATTTTAACACCCGCAGCTTCAGCTCTAGCGCGACTGTAACTCACAAGCAGCGAGCCCACTAAGGCTCCGAGACCCGCAAACAACCACAGCGGCGAATCTGTCGCTAACCAGCCTAGTACAATGCCGATTAGAACCGTGGCATCGGCGTACCTGTCAAGAAGTGAGTCGAAGAAGCCACCGAATATTGTGACTTGACCGTAGGCTCTTGCTAAGACGCCGTCTAATGCGTCGAAGAAGCCTGAAAACAAGAGTAGTAAGGCGGCACCTATCAGTAAGGTGTTATCGGATTTTGAATTCCAGTATAGATAGGCTGAGAAAAGAGCGGCTGCAGCGCCGATGACGCTCACTTGATTGGGCGTTAAGCCAATGCTGTGAGCAAGTCTAGCTTCGCCGACCATGAGTTGCTCGATGCGTTCTTTGAGTTTTGTTAGCAAGTTGGGTTTCCTCGTCCGTGAAATGTGTATGGCGGCAATATCATTTCTCGCTTACGCCTTTCCGCACGCGAACTGCCAAACCTCTTTTGAATACCTTCATTTCTTGACCTGTCAGAACTGCTTTGCCTACAGCCAACACCTTGTCCTTCTTGTTTAAGACTATGGTTTCCTGCTGGGGTCGGATCTTCGCGTCGGCGTAGATTACGTGCTTGGCGAAGACGCTCTTGCCTTTCGCGATGAAAGGTGCTGCCTCGGCAGAAACCTTGACCCATAAATGCGCTAACCTAGCTTTCCGAGATAAGCACTTGGCTCCTTCGACTGAAAGCGAAAGCATGCCATCTGTAGGGCGCAGGGTTGCCAGCAATTTGCCCTTAAGATAAATGTGCCGGATTCTCCCGGTCGTTCTTGAGAAAACGATTTCAATGTTTTCTCGGAACAAGACGTCGCCTGCGCCTTTGCCAAGCTGATAATCAGCTATTCTTCGAATTTTGTCCAAAGTCTCCAGTATGTCTCTCAAGCAGAGGTGCCTCCCGAGGGCTTGACAAAGTATAAAGATAGGGAGCATGTAAAACAATTTTGGAGTGTGTATCAACATGCGCTGTGAAGTCTGTGGACGCAGGATCCGGGGGCCTCCGTTCAAGGCTAACATCGAAGGAGCGAACATGCTGGTTTGTGGCGAATGTGCTAAATTGGGCTCCATTGTGTGGGAAGCTAAGACTGAGCCCCGCCTCAGGAAAGTGGCGAGAAGGCTGTCTACGCCTGTGCTGCCACCTAGGAAGCAGCCTCCGATATCGGTGGCGGATAGCCTTGAGCTTGTGGATGATTTTGACAGCAAGATAAGGGTGGCTCGTGAAAAGATGGGATTAAGCCATCAAGAATTGGGCAAGAAAATCAGTGAGAAGGTTTCGGTCTTGCGCAAAATCGAAAGCGGAAAGATGACTCCCGACAACTTGTTGACTGAGAAATTGGAGCATGCGCTGCGGCTCAAGCTGATGATGCCTGTTTCTGAACCTAAGGTTTTGCCCAAGGCGTTGGCTTCTCGCCCAGTGTCGCCAACTCTAGGCGATCTCTTGAACGTGAAGAAAGAGAAAGGAAAGTAGGCTTGGAGGCAGAACGCTCAAACGAGAGCAATTATTGTTCAACGACGCCAACACTATGAGCGCTCCAGCTTAGATGAGCTTCAAAGCCTTGCTCAATCCGCTGGTTACATCATTGCTGGAAAGATGGAGCAGCTGAGGCAAGCTGATCCGAGCTACCAGATTGGCAGGGGCAAGGCACAGGAACTCACAGATTTGGTCAAAGAGAAGAAGGCTGAAAGGATTATTTTTGACAATGAACTCAAGCCTCTTCAAGCTTACAACTTGGCTAAGGAAACTGGCGTTGAAGCCATCGACCGCTTCCAGCTTATCTTGGAAATATTTTCCCGTAGAGCTGCGACCACTGAAGCTAAGCTGCAGATTGACCTCGCTAGGCTTCGGTATGAGTTGCCCCGTGCTAAAGAGAAGGTTAAGCTGGCTAGGAAGGGCGAGCAACCTGGATTCATGGGGCTGGGCGCGTATGAGGTACAGCTCTATTATGAGAGCATTAAGCGGCAAATCCATCATATCCAAGGCAAGTTGAAGAATGTTGGAAAGAAGCGCAGCCTCCATCGCAAACGTCGAATGGAACTTGGATATTCCACTGTTTCCTTGGCTGGATACACAAACGCTGGCAAAAGCTCTCTTTTCAACGCCTTAGCCCATGAAGAAGCACGAGTAGGCGAAGGTTTGTTCACCACATTGTCAACTGTCACACGTGCGATAGGTCTCTCTAACAAGAAGGTCTTGCTGACTGATACCGTTGGTTTCATTGACCGTTTGCCCTTAACTTTGATCGAGGCTTTTCATTCAACTCTTGAGGAAACCATTTTCTCCGATATCATTCTGCTAGTTGTAGACATGAGCGAGTCTCAAGAAGACATTGAACGGAAACTGAATGTTTGCCTAGACACCATTCAAACCATCGGCGCCACGGGCATTCCCGTCGTTAGCGCTCTCAACAAGATAGATCTTGTACAAGAACGGGAGCTTGAACTGAAGCTGTCGGGTTTGAAGGGCTTGGCTCCTAACCCTGTGCCTACTTCGGCTCTGCACGGAACGAATATTCCTTTGCTGAAGCATGAAATGATGCGTTACCTTGTGGATTATGTTAAGGCTTCGTTTGTCATTCCTCTTCGTAGTCAGCACTCTTCGTTCATTTCGTGGCTTCATAGCAGAGCTGATGTGCGTAGTTTGAGATACGAGGGCGATGGTGTTCATGTTGATTTTGAGTCTGTTCCTTGGTTTGCGGATAATGTGAGAGAGCGTGTGATAGCGCTTGGCGGAACGTTCAAGGCAGCTTAAGACTGTTGTTCTGCGGTGGGGGCATCGGTTCAGAGACAAAAGAGTAACGACTCATGTTGCTCTTGTTGCTCGTGCTTTTGGTGCCTCTGGTTTTGTGTTGGCTGATGTGAAAGACGCTGAAGTTGAAGCTGCAGTTGAAGGGATCGTAGCCATGTGGGGCGGGAGATTCGATTTTGAGATGGGCGTGTCGTGGAGAAACGTGGTTAGAGAATGGCACAGCAAGGGAGGCGTTGTTGTTCATCTTACGGCATATGGGGAGAATATTCAAGGTAGCGACGTTATTGAGAGGGTTAAATCTTTGGACAAAGATGTCTTGGTCATTGTGGGAAGTCAAAAGGTTCCTAAAGAGTTCTTTTCTGTAGATGTTTCTGACTTTAATGTGGCTGTGGGCAATCAACCACATTCTGAAGTATCTAGTTTGGCTGTTTTTCTTGATCGGCTGTATGAGGGAAAGGAATTAGAGATAGGGTTTGATGGCGCTAAACTGAGGATTATTCCTCAAAAGCATGGCAAAAAAGCAGTAGAATCATGAAACTGGTTCGTTTTCAGAACAACAGATTTAAGGACATTTATATACTATTTATGGTAAAGGCCTACAAAGAAGCTGGTGTCTGCTGAGTGATTTACGTTGACGACAAGACCTTGAACAAGGTGGCTGAAGTTTTTGGAAACGAAGAAGCAGTCAAGGTCATGAACGTGCTTAAGGGAGTCGGCGAGATCACGGATGATGAAATCGCCAACAAGACAGGTATCCGTCTCAATTCGGTGCGTAAAATCCTGTACAAGCTGTATGATCATTCTTTGGTCGCTTTGAGAAGGTCAAGGGACGAGAACACTGGGTGGTTTATCTTTCATTGGAAGCTTCAGCCTGACCAGTTGGAAGGCTTTATTCTTAATCAGAAGCGGCGAGTGCTGGAGAAGCTTCGGATTCGGCTTGACTATGAAAAGGGTCATGATTTTTATTATTGTGGTTCTCCTAAATGTCAGCGGATTCCTTTTGAAGAGGCTGTTGAATCGGTGTTTCGATGTCCCAGCTGTGGCGCACCGTTGATGCATTTCGATAATCAGCATATTGTTAAGGCGCTTGAAAGCAAAGTTGAGCAGCTGAGGAAGGAATTGAGTGAGTAAGTCCAAGCTGCCGACTTGGACTGAAGCATTAGATATTCTCGTTAAGGTCGGTTGTTCCAAGAGAGTTATTGAGCACTGCGAGACAGTTTCTAGGTTTTCAGTTAGGGTTGCCCGGACTTTCCAAGAGAAGGGCGTGAACATCGATATTCAACTTGTGGAGATTAGTGGGTTGCTTCACGATATTGGGCGCTCTAGAATCCATACAGTTGATCATGGTTTTGTTGGAGGAAAAATTGTCCGTTCGTTGGGTCTGCCTCAATCCCTTGTGAGAGCTATTGAGCGTCATGTTGGAGGGGGAATCACTAGAGAAGAAGCGAAGAGCCTAGGCTGGGCGAATAGAGACTACTTGCCAATAACGTGGGAAGAGAAGATTGTGTGCTATGCTGACAAGCGGGTTGAAGGCTTGAGAATTGTGTCAATTGAGCAGGCTTTAAAGAAGTACATTGCACGGTTGGGCAGAAATCATCCTGGCATAGATCGAATTAGGAAGCTGCATCGTGAGATCGTAGCTGTGGTTGGGGAATTGTGACCGTAGTCACGTTGCTTGAGAAGGTTTATGGTTCATTTTCTGTGGGGCGTTTCGAATCAGCTATCGATGCTCTTCGTGAAGATTTGAAGGTCAGAATCAGTGTTCGAAGCACTGCAAGCGAAGGCTGGGTTCAAGTTGATGTGACGGGTGAAGATGAGGCTGTTGCACTGAACCTCTTGGACAGGGAGATTGGCCTAGCTCCAGCGTCGGCTGAGAAAGTGAGCAAGTTTTGTGCTCTTCGTGGAAGAGTTATCAGCACAGCTGATTCGCGAGCCGAGTTGTATGTGGATGTCGGTGTGTTTGAACCCGCGGTTTACTGTGCTGCCGTTCCTCTGTGGCGTCTGCAGGCGCAGTTGAGCGATGGCGTGAAATTGCCGCTTCAGCGTCTAGCCGAGTTGTTCGGTTTGGTTGATTTCGTGCCTATGCATGTCAGGATTTTAGATGATCTGAATCATGAGAGAGGTTTGTGGGAAGCTGAACTGTCAGGGGTGCAGGTTTCTAGGTTTTCTGGGTGGCTTGATTCGAATCTTGATCGATTAGTTGTGCTTGGAGCTACTCGTGGTGAAGTTGAAGAGGCTGTTGAGAGGGCGGGGCATTTCCGTGATGTCGTTAGGATCGAGTCTTTTGGGCTTTTTGAACATTTTGTGTTGTGTAAGCTTGGTACTGAGGCTGTGGGGCTCATACCTAAGCTTGGACCGCGTTTGAGAGATGCGAGTCTAACGCCATTTTCACCAAAGAAGATCAAACAACTCATCAGAAGAATATGAGAAGTGGGCCGGGCAGGATTTGAACCTGCGACCTTCGCCTCTCTTATGTGTCTGAGGTATTGTAAGGGCGACATCCTAACCAGACTAGACGACCGGCCCTCTGGGTAGGCTCCTATTGCTAGAAGTATTGGTTAAGGGCGTGTTGATAAAAGATTAATGCTTGTTTTGTTGTGAAGTTTTATCTGCCGTGTCGTTTGTTTCTGCTGGTTCTTTCTTCGCGTTTGCGCCAGTCTTTTTTTCGTTGGGTTTCGATGTACATGCGTCCGCGGCCGCTGCTGCTGTATTGTTCTGGTCCAAGCTGTGCTCTGTATTGGCTGGTTTGTCTGTAGAATGTTTCGTAGTCGATTTTGTTTTCGGATAATGCTGTTATTGCATCGTTGAGTTTTTGCTTAGTGTCTTGGGATGTGGTTCTATCCCAGGCTTCGGAGTATACGAGGTAGGCTGCGTGGAACCTGAAGTCTGTGGGTTTGTCGATTAATTGTTTAGGTACTGGTTCGGTAACTGTTTGTTCAGCGGGTTTGGTTTGGTTGTTGGCTTCGTTTGGTTCGTTATTCATATGCTTGGGGCTCAGGGTGATGGTTACTGGAATAGCTTAGGGATATTATAAATGTTTTTTATTGTGTGGTACACGAAATACACAAATAATCATTGTGTACCAGAGTTTTCCGAAGGGCATCGGGCAGTGGTTGTGTTTGGGCGGGGTTGCCCTAGTCTGGTAGGGGGCAGGCCTGCTAAGCCTGTGGTCCTAACCGGGCCGCGCGGGTTCAAATCCCGCACCCCGCGCCAATGTTGACTATCGTGAGGGTAGAGGGTTAGTATGAGTCTGGAAAAATTTTTTTGTGGTGAGAGTTGGGCTTTTTTGTTTGTGTTTTGGGGGCTGTTTTGGTTTTTGTATGGTGTTTTGGGTTTTGTTTTTGTGTTTTTTGCGTGACGTTCTATGTTGCTATGCGTGACGTTTAATGTTGGCATGCGTGACGTTTGCACATATTAACTGCCTGCTCTGCGGGAAAAAGAATTTCAAGAGAAGAAGGCGTTATGCCCCTTATGTCTTCTTCTACTAATGTTGCGGCGGGCAGCTATGTGCGTGTTAGTGTTGACGTTGTCTAGGAAACACTAACATGTGCTATTGTTGACGGCGCTGTGGCTGTCTTGAAGTTGTTGTTGACTGTGGTAGGTCTGCTACAACAATTTCTCGGGATGTTGGAGGCGAGTTTCTTTTCAGGTGTTATTAACTTCCGCTTAGAACAAGTAATAATACCGAGGGCGCTTTAGGTTTAGAAGTAGTTGTCTGCGCCGGGTATACGTAGACTAACTACATCTATGCTGGTTTGTGGGCTGGTTAGAGGCTACGATTTCTTTGCTGGCGCCCATCAGACCAGCCAATAGTGTATTCAATGGGGGTTTGAGGGAAACCATTAGGACTTATATAGTATTTATTAATAGATTAGGAAAGGTCTGCAAGAAATATGAAAATGCGGTCTCATGCACAAATGATGCTGAAATTCGAAGGTATTGATCTTGGATATCGAGATAAATGGATTCGATGAAAGTGGTGTCATTGGAAAATTCCTAAGGTTCATTCGCGTTGGCATTGAGATAAATAACGCGCTTAGACCTTTTGTGTATAACGTGCTTCATTTTCGCTCAGTTGGAGTAACCAAGAGATTTCTTCGTGGAATTTCTGACGACATTAAGGTTGACTATGTTAGAAAGATTCTCGGCGATCCTTCGATCTCAGTCAGCCAATACACGTTCTCCCCGGATCACCAGCTTGATGTTCTGCGGCAGTTCACTCTGCTTGAAGAGATAACACTGTTTCATCAAAGAGGAATTTTGCTTTCTGGTCTTGAATACGACAACGCAAAAGGAGTGCTGGAGGATCATATTCAATACTTAAGGCGATATGAAAGGGCTCCTTATTGGATGGAGGCTTTCATCAAGTCCTATGGTTTCAGAATGGCCATTCAAGACCTAGCCAATACATCGAAGGTCCTCTCAGATCGTAGAGCTGCAGATTACAAGGTTGTGTCGTATGTTGATGGCGGTTTCCCGTTTGTCTTCTGGTGGAGATCTTTCTTGTCAACGCAGCTGCCCCCGTCACGATTCAATCTTGGACGAACGCCGATCTACGGCGTCACCAAGGGTGATGAATACTATCCTGTGACTTCGATGGCAGGCAACATTGCTTTCATTACGTCGAATATTCCAGGAATGATTTATCCTCACACTGTTCTTGAATTGCCCAAAATGAGTTTTCCAGATCTTCGGGGATTTTATTCGGAGTTTTCGGGGAGAGTTGGCACACCGACATTTCAGAAAAGGGTTCTCTTCGCTGGATATTTACCTCGCGATTTTCAGTACACGCTTCCCTACATTCTCCACGTAAAAGATTCTTATTCCAATGTCTACGAGCCATTTAGACTCAACTGGGAACCTCTGGGAACGCTGAAATCATTTTATCGCACATTTGGGCGTTATCCTCAGAATGATCTTGTGATTCTTGGTCCCGCACAGAGTGACGAAGACAAGCAGATTATGCAGGAATGCGAAGATTACGGACTGAAGTGTCAGGGCTGTTGTGAGTTCTTTGAGGATTACTTCGGTCTCTTGGATGAGATTGAAGCCGAAAGCACAGTCTCAAACCTTAATCAGGATCAAGTGAACAAAATCAAAATCGTGATTGAGAAGTCAAAGGATTTTGTTAAGAAGATGCAATGATGGAGACGGGCAGTGATATGCGGGTGCATACCCTGTCCGCCTTACCATCTCTATTGTATACCTAGTATACTGTGCCTAAAAAATTTTCTGTCTTATCTTCTAGATTGGTGTTCCATGTCGAGCAGAAATCCAGCGGTTGTCGCTGATTATTAGATAAGCACAAATGTTAAATGCTTATCTATTTCCATTAGTTTGGGGGGTTTTGTGTGGGTTCTGAGTTGCCGAAGTGGCTTGAGATTCGTTATTCGATTTTGTGGGATGTCTACAAGGATGGGGAGTTTAGGTTTGAGGATGCCGCTAAGGTGCTCATGGAGCGGAATCGGGATGCTTGGGAGCAGGTTCCTGTGTTTTTGTCTGAGTTGCGTAAGGCGGGTTGGTTGTTTGTTGAGTCTGATGTTCGTGATGCTCGGGTGAAGGTGTATCGTTTGAAGGGTGGCGAGGAGGAGAAGGAGTTTGAGGAGAGGTTGTCTCGTGGTGATGTTGATGCGTTGTTGAAGCGGGCTGCGGATTTGATTCGGACGCGGGTGGATTACAAGTTTATTTTGATTCTGCTGTTTTTGAAGCGGATTAGTGATAAGTGGGATGTGGAGTTTCAGGAAGCTTACAAAGAAGCTTTGAGTGATGGCTTGAGTGAGGAGGAGGCTCGGGGTGAGGCTTTGCGGGATGAGTATCATTGGTTTAATTTGCCTGAGGAGTTTCATTGGGAGAGTTTGCGGAAGGATGTGAGCGGGCTTACTGAGCGTTTGTCTCGGGGTTTGAAGGTTATTGCTGAGCGGAATCCTGAGTTGAAGGATGTTGTGGACAGTGTTGATTTTATTCAGTTTGCCAGTAGCCGGGAGAATGCGGAGATTCTGCGACAACTGGTTGAGTTGTTTAGTGAGAAGAAGTTGAATCATGTTTCTGCTGATGTGCTTGGGGATGCGTATGAGTGGATTCTGAAGTATTTTGCGCCTACGAAGGCGAAGGAGGGTGAAATCTACACTCCGAGAGAAGTGATTAAGCTTCTCATAGAGATTCTGGACCCGAAACCTTTGGAAAGCGTTTATGATCCTGCTGCTGGTTCAGGTGGCATGTTGATTTCTGCGTACAAGCATGTTGAGCAGAAGTTTGGCAAGGAAGAGGCTGGTAAGGTGTTCTTGTTCGGACAGGAGGCGAATCAGGGGATCTTGGCTTTGGCTAAAATGAACATGTACATTCATGATATTCGGGATTGTCATCTGGAGTTTGGGGATACCTTTCTCTATCCGAAGTTTAAGGAAGGCGAAGGCTTGAAGCAATTTGACGTGGTCGTGGCTAATCCGCCATGGAATCAAGATGGTTATGGCGAGGAGGTTTTGAAGAAAGGTGAGTTTTGGAAACTGCGGTTTGGTTTTGGTTTTGTTCCTAAGCAGTCGGCGGATTGGGCTTGGGTTCAGCATATGATTGCTTCTACCAAGGATGATGGTAGTCGAGTCGGTATCGTGATTGATAATGGCTGTCTGTTCAGGGGCGGCAAAGAGAAAGCTGTTCGGTCTGCGGTTCTGAGTGAGAAGAATGATTTGGTTGAGTGTGTTATTTTGCTGCCTGAGAAGTTGTTCTATAACACTGGTGCGCCAGGTGCTATTGTCATTTTCAATAAGCATAAACCTGCTGAACGCAAGGGTAAGGTTCTGTTCATTAACGCTTCTAAGGAGTATGAGCAGCATCCTGAAGTTCGGAAGTTGAACGTTCTTGAAAAGAATCATATCGAGAAGATCGCAGAGGCTTACAGAAGTTTTGGTGAGGAGAAGGGTTTCTCGCGTGTTGTTTCTTTGGATGAGGTTAAGCAGAATGATTACAACTTGAATGTGACTCTTTACGTCATGGCAGATGAAGAAGGAGAACAAATAGACATAACCAGAGAGTATGCAGAACTGAAAGTGCTTGAGAAAGAAAGAGATGCAGCTGTCGAGGAACTCGAGCGATATCTTTCTGAAATATCCAAGGCAGTGAGCGACTAGAATGATGTTTTACAAGGAGACTCGCCTTAAAGAGACAAGCATAGGCAAAATACCGCTCGATTGGGGCATTACAAAGGTGGGTGATGTCTCCCTTGATCTTGTGGGCGGAGGCACTCCATCTACCACAGACCCTGACTACTGGGGCGGAGATATAGCATGGATGACAAGTGCACACATAAATGGTAAAGAAGTGACATCAGGTCAGAAATACATTACAAAGAAAGGGCTTGAGAATAGTGCTACTCATATAGTCCCAAAAGACAATCTGCTTATTGCAACGAGAGTCGGTATAGGAAAAGCAGCTGTCAATAGAATCGACATTGCTATCAGTCAAGACCTAACAGGGGTCGTCGTAGAGAAAACCAAAATTCTTACTGAATTTCTGTATTGGTGTGTTATCAGCAACGGAAAGAAACTGAAATCGCTTGCACAAGGAAGCACCATAAAAGGAATCCTTAGAGAAGACTTAGGGCATCTGCTCGTCCTTCATCTATCGCTTTCAGAGCAGCGGGCGATTGTTGGGGTCTTGGGTGTTGTTGATTTGGCTGTTGCTAAGGCTGGTGAGGTTATTGCTAAGACTGAGCGTTTGAAGAAGGGTTTGATGCAGGAGCTTTTAACAAAAGGAATAGGACACAAAGAATACAAACAAACACCAATAGGAAAAACACCAACATCATGGCAAGTCTCTACCATTGGAGACGTGTGTGACCAAAGAAACGAGATGATCCAACCGTCCGGAAATAACAATGAACTACTTGTCGGATTAGAACACGTAAATTCAGGAGAAACAAGACTTCATAGCTATGCTGAGGGTGTGATGGTTAAGAGCTCCAAATTCAAGTTCTATGCAGGAGACGTACTCTATGGAAAGTTACGACCATACCTTGACAAAGCGGTAGTAGCTGATTTCGACGGAATCTGCTCAACTGACTTACTAGTTCTGAAGCGGAAGGAAAACGTGCTAAAGGAATTCCTTGTCTACGTTCTACATTCAAATAGCTTCCTAAAACACGCCATTGCAACAACGTCTGGAACCAATCACCCCAGAACCTCGTGGTCAGCAATCAGCAAATTCAAGTTTGGCTTACCCGAACGCTCACAACAACAACGAATTGCAGAAACGCTGTCCTCAGTTGACAAAAAACTCGAACTTGAGAAGAAGGAGAAATCAAGGTTAGAACGCATCAAGCAGGGTTTGATGGATTTGCTTCTTACTGGCAAAGTCAGGGTTAAGGTGGATTGATGTCTGACGACAAACTAATTGAAGCCCTAAACCAACTGTCCATAACCGTCAAGAAGATGATAGATGAAGGTATTACCAATGGCACTATAAAACCGCAGGATGAAGTATACTTTCGCTGGAAGGTCGACAAGTTTCAGTATACTGATAAGGGTGTCACTAATTTTAGTGCTCAGGGAGACTACGCCACTGAGAAGTCATGGTTCGGGACAATCATCGAACTTCAGCAAGCTATCAATAACTGTAGTCAATACTCCCTTTCCTTAGAGCATTTAACGAGAGTCTTCGGCGGCCAAGACAGAATGACCAGTAACCTCGACCGCTTTGTTATAAGGTTACTCAGGCTACACCTGCCCGACCCAGAGTTCGAAGATAGAGGAATAGACACAGAATCAATGATTACTACATTTCTAAAAGACCTGCGTGAAGAACCCGTTAAATATGGTGCAGACGTCGAACTTCAGGGTCTTGCGTTACAACCCGAAAGCATTGATCTCGGATTCGGAGTTGTGTTAAGACAAACGATAATCAAGGATCTTGAAAGACGATCCCATGTTTATGGCTTCTCTAATCCATATACACTGCATACTCCGTCCGCAATCTTACATATTGAATTCCTAGGAAGAGCGGCTAACGAGATATCAAGGAGAGTTGAGCAGGCAACAGCGATTTTGAGACTGTTCAAGGCAGGAAGCGTCCGGCACACAGTCTATCACATGAAAACGGAATCGATAACAGACCCTGTGGCTTCTGGAACGATAGCTTCTAGCCAAATGATAGGCGCACTTGAGACATACCTGATTACTCATCAGGATACCCAAGGGTTAAAGAAATTCTGGAGAACCATGATTGAGTTCCTTCCTAAGAGTTTTTTTGAACCTGACACAGCTGCAACTGATTACCTGACAATCGCATACAAACGATATACTGACGCTTTGCTAGAAAACGGTTTGATTGAAAGAAGAATCGCAAACGCCGTAATGGGCTTGGAGGCTCTATTTCTGAAATCTGGTGAACACCAAGAACTCCTCTACCGTTTAGGAGTAAGGACAGGCAAGATATTCGCCTTGCTTGGACAGGATCAGCATCAAATGAAAAGAGCACTCAATGACGCCTATAAGATCAGGAATATCTTTGCACATGGGGGTCAACTCAGCTACGAACGCAGAAAGAAGCTGGAAACGAAATATGCAGACGTGAAGAATCTTCTCCTATCAGTGCTTAATTGTCTCAGAGTGTCGATACTCATACTGACTCTTTCCAAGAAGGAAAAAAACGAACTCGTAGATTTGATTGACGATTCATTGATTGATGAGAAACGAGAACAGCAGTTGGAAAGGCTGGTCTCCCAAGCCAAAGAACTCATAGGATGAATGGAAGTGCCCCTTTTTAGCGAGAAATCTCTTGTTGAAGACTATCTTATTCAAAGGCTTCAGGAAAAAGGCTGGCAATTCATACTGGCAGACAATCTTGAAAGAGAGAGCTTAGAAGAGCCACTTCTCACTCCGACCCTTATCAGGGCGCTGAAACGCTCGAATGTACCCATCAACATCGGTGATGAGGAGATTAAACAAGTCCTCAACGAGCTAAAACTCAAAACAAGCGGCGCCGAACACGCCAAACAAATCCTCAACTACCTAAAATACGGCATTCCCATAAAATTCGAAAAAGAACGAGTGGTCAAATACGTCAGACTCTTTGACTACGACAACGTAGCAAACAACCACTTCACCATGTCACGCCAAGTCATTCACCAAAGTGGCGACAAACACATCCGAAACGACATAATCCTCTACTTAAACGGCATCCCGATAGCCAACATAGAATGCAAAAACCCCGCCAGCCTAACAGAAAACTGGTACACAGCCTACAAACAAACAGTAGAATACGAACAGGCTGTTCCAGAACCGTATAAGTACATTCAAATAGGCATAGCAGCCGAACAAACAGCCAAATACTTCCCAACAGCCCCATGGCAACAAGAAGATGTCAAGATCCACCAATGGCGAGAACAAACCAAACAAGACCCAATAGACGCCACAATTGAAATGCTCACACCAGAAACACTGCTTAACATTATACGCAACTACCTATTCTTCCGCATAGAACATGGAACCACAACAAAAGTCGTAACACGCTACATGCAATACCGCGCAGCCGAACAAATCTACAACCGAGTAATAGGCTATCTTCAAGGCAAAGAAACCAAGAACAAAGGATTAATCTGGCACTGGCAAGGCAGCGGCAAAACATTAACAATGATCTTCGCAGCCAACAAACTCTACCGCGACCCACTACTCGAAAACCCAACAATATTCTTCATCGTAGACCGCGAAGAACTCCAAGAACAACTCTACCAAGAATTCACAGCCCTAGACATAACCAAACCAGAAACAATCGACAGCATACATGCACTGAGAAAAATCATAACACACGACGAAAACCGAGGCAAACGCGGCATCTTCATCACCCTAATCCACAAATTCCGCCCCGAAGAACTCCAACAACTCCAAAAAGAACTAGAAAAACTATCCAAAACCCAACAAACCATACAAACCAGAAAAAACGTCATCCTATTCATAGACGAAGCTCACCGCACACAATACGGACTCCTAGCAGCTCAAATGAAACAGGCACTCAAAAGCGCCTTCGCATTCGCATTCACAGGCACACCTATCGCCAAAACAGGACGCGATACATACCAAGAATTCAGCTACCTAGACGACCCGCAAAACAAATGCCTCGACAGATACTTCATCATCGACAGCATCCAAGACGGCTTCACCCTACCCATCGCCTATCAACCCCGCCTCGAAGAAAAAGTCCACCTCAAAAAAGACATGCTCGACACATTCATCCAAGTCGAATTCGACGAAATCCCAGAAGAATACCGAGAAAAAACCGAAAGCAAAATCAAACAGAAACTCAACCAAATCAAAGTCATCCTAGAAAACCCAGACCGAATAAAACAAGTAGCCCAAGACATCACAGAACACTACAAAGAAAACATAGACGGAAAATTCAAAGCCCTAGTCGTAGCCGTAAGCCGACGCGCCTGCACACGCTACAAACACGAGCTGGACAAGCTTTTACCAAAAGAATACAGCGAAGTCGTAATGACATACACGCGCAGTGACCCAGAAGAAATTCAAGACTACCTCAGAGAACTCACAAATCGCTACCATGGAAAAGACGAACTGAGCATACGAAAAGACATTATCGACAAATACAAGGAAGAGACAGAATACCCGAAAATCCTAATCGTAACCGACATGCTCCTCACAGGCTTCGACGTCCCAATCCTCCAAACCATGTACCTAGACAAACCACTCAAAGAACACCGACTACTACAAGCCATAGCCCGCACAAACCGCCCATACAAAGAACTCAAAGAAGCAGGACTCATAATCGACTACATAGGCATACTCAAAGAATTCACCAAAGCCTTCGAAACCTACACCAAAGAAGACATCCAAGGCGTCCTACTCGACTACGAAAAACTCCGCAACGAATTCACCCAGCTCATGAACCAAACGCTAATCATGTTCGAAGGCATCCCCAAACACCAAGCTGATCGGCAGACAATGCTCAAAGCCTTCGAAGTCATAACCACAGACGAAAAAAACACCAAGAAATTCAAAGACAACTTCCGCCACCTCAGAAAACTCTTCGAACTACTCGGAACCCACGAAATCAAACTCCAACGACTCAACGAATACTCATGGCTCACACAAGTATACGACTACTACATCCACTGGCTCAGACAAGAGCAATACGAAGACTACAAATACGTAGCCAAATACTTCCCAAAAACCCTCAAATACGTATACAAGACTACCCAAATCAGCGACATAGAGAAACAATACCCCACCATCCGATTCGACGAAAACTACCTCAAAACCCTCCAAGAAAAAATCAAATCCAAAGAAGAAAAAGCCGCCAACATCCTTTTCACCCTAAACCGCTTCGTCATTATAGACAAACACAGAAACCCCGTCTACGAAACCCTCACACAAAGAGTCGAACGCATCCTCAAACTCTGGACAGAAAAAACCAAAGACTACGAAAAAATCTACAAACAAGCCGCAGAAATCGTCAACGAAATAAACCAACTCCAAGCCCGCCAAAAACAACTAGACTTCACAAACCTCCAATACGCCATGCTCCTCACACTCGAACAAAAACTCGGAACAGACAAAACCCTAATCCAAGACATCCAAGAACTCACCAAACAACTACAACCACAAATGTTCAAAGGCTGGCAAACCCAACAAACCACACGAAAAACCATAGAACGCGAAACCCGCAAATACCTAAGAAAATACATCAAACAACACAAACTAACCCTCACAGAAATCGACGAACTACATCGAAAAATAATGGAAAGCGTGAAAACCTATGGATAACAAAACAAACGAAGGCCTGCACTACGCTCTCGACTACCGCGACGTAAAACACCCAAGACTAGAATTCAAAACAGGCACCTTACTCCTCGTACTGCCAAAACACTACAAAGACGAAAAAGAGACCCTCGAAAAATACAGACGCTGGATACAAAGGAAAGAGCACATAATTAGAAAAGCCCTAGACGAAGCCAAAGCCAAGAACCTCAATCAAACCCGAACAGACCAACAACTAAGAAACCTAATCCACACGCTTGCCAAGAGCTACCAAACTGAACTCAAAACAAAAATCAACAACACATACTTCAAAAAAATGAAAACAAAATGGGCAAGCCACAGCCCCAACGGAAACCTAACAATCAACACACTCATGCGATACCTACCAGAAGACCTAATCCAATACATCACATACCACGAAATCGCACACGCTATAGAAAGAAAACACAACGAGAACTTCTGGAACATCGTAAATAAGAAGTTCAAAGACGCCACAACCAAAGAAAAAGACCTCCTAACCTACTGGTTCCTGATACAGGAAATATCAAGACAGACATAACTTCTTGGTTGACCCTACGGATCTCGAAAAACAACTGAAAATCACGCCAAGTTACAGAAAGTAACAGAAAACAAGAAAAAACAACCAAATTGACAAACCACGCGAAAGCGCAACAATAAAGTTTAATTTACAGTCAACATTATGCCCTAACAACACATTACAGGTGTCAGCCATCCATGATTATTCCAGTTCGCTGTTTCAGCTGCGGTTTTCTCATCGGCGACAAATGGGAAGACTTCGCCAAGCGAGTAAACGAAGGAGAAGACGCGGGCAAAGTCCTAGACAGCCTAGGCGTGAAACGCTACTGCTGCCGCCGCATGCTGCTATCACACGTCGAAGTCATAGACGAAATCCTCAAATTCTACATAGAAGCAGGCAAACGCAAAACGCCCAAACCCGCCCCTTAACAGTCAACCAGCATCAAAAAGGACTCACACAAACCTTGTCCGCCACCATCAAAAGCCTCACAGCACGAAAAATCTTCAACATCCGCGGAGAAGAAACCATAGAAATCGACGTCACAACACCCAACGGATGCGGACGAGCCTCAGCACCAGCGGGCGCAAGCAAAGGAAGAGCCGAAGCTGTTCCTTACCCAAAAGGCGGAGTTAACGAAGCCATCAAGAAAGTTACACAAGTCATCGCACCGAAACTGATTAACCAAGACGCACGAAAACAAGAACAAATCGACACATTACTCCACAAGATCGACGGCACGACTGACTTCAGAAACATCGGCGGAAACACATCATATGCAGTCTCTCTGGCTGTGAGCGAAGCAGCAGCAATCTCCGAAGGCGTCCCGCTTTTTCAACATCTGGCTGGCAAACTAGCGAATGAGCTGCCGCATCCTCTTGGAAACGTGCTCGGCGGAGGACGACATGCAAGAGCAAATGCCCCAGACATCCAAGAATTCCTAGCTTTACCGACCAAGGTGGATTCGTTCTTTCAAGCAGTGAAAACAAACATACTTGTACATCAAAGGGTTGGCGCCGTGCTAGAGCGAAAGGATCCAACGTTCACTGGTGGAAGAACAGATGAAGGTGCATGGGCGCCAAATATACGAAACGAAGACGCATTAGACATCGTGGCTTCAACCTGTAAACAAGTTTCCGATGAAACAGGAGTCAAATGCGCCATAGGCTTAGACATAGCTGCCTCCACTCTTTGGAACCCAAAATCGAAACGTTACGTGTACAAAAGGGACAACGTGAAACGAGACAAAGGCGAACAATTCGACTTCGTTACTCACCTCGTCAAGACATACAAGCTCGCTTATGTGGAAGACCCGTTTCACGAAGAGGATTTCACAGGGTTCGCCCAGCTTACGAAAAAAGTCAAGAACTGCTTGGTCTGCGGCGACGACCTTTTCGTAACAAACATAAAACGCTTACAGAAAGGAATTCAAATGGGCGCGGCGAACGCCACAATCATTAAAGGCAACCAAGTCGGAACGCTTACAGATGCGTGGAAGGCAACCCTTTTGGCGCAAAAGGAAGGCTACATGCCCATTATGTCGCATCGTTCCGGCGAAACCACAGAAGCCCACATAGCACATTTATCTGTGGCTTTTCGATGCCCCATAATAAAGGCAGGCGTCGTTGAAGGCGCCCGAACCGCCATACTAAACGAACTGATACGAATTGAAGAGATGCTTAAGGAAAGCTCTAAAATGGCAGCATTAACACTATAGGGAGAACGAGAAGCATGTCAACAGAAGAAAGAAAAGAAGAAAACCCATCCGAACCTCAAACATCAGATATTCCAGCTCCAACGGAGCCTTCCACAGACGCAACAGTGGTGCCAGCTGAAACCGAGGTACGGGTAGGCGAGGAACTCCTTCTACCCCAAGACACACTGTTGTCAGCAGGCATACATATAGGCACAAGAATGAAAACCAAAGACATGGCTCCCTTCATCTACAGAGTCAGACCAGACGGACTATTCGTCCTAGACGTTAAAAAAACAGATGAACGCATCCGAACCGCAGCTAAGTTCCTAGCCCGTTTTGAACCCTCAAGAGTCGTGGCAATTGCTGCACGCCTCTACGGCAGAGAACCCGTGAAAAAATTCTGCGAACTCACAAAAACAACTCCCATAATCGGACGTTTCATACCAGGAATGCTCTCGAACCCCTTATATGCAGGACGCATCGAACCCAACGTTGTCATCGTCTCCGATCCAAAGGCAGATCTGCAAGCTGTGAAAGAAGCGGGAGCCATAGGCATCCCCGTCATAGCGTTATGCAGCACAGACAATGAATTCACAGGCGTCGACTTCGTTATTCCAACTAACAACAAGGGTAGACGAGCCTTGGCGGTCATCTATTGGCTTCTAACCCGTCAGATTCTCCGCGAAAGAGGCGAACTTCCAGCAGACGGTAACCCCACTCTTACAATAGACGATTTTGAGGTGAAACTCACCAAAGAAGAATAGCCCTCTCAACGAGGCACAAGACCTTGAAGATCAGACAACCAGCCTACGCTGGAACGTTCTACGAAGGAAACGCAAGGTCTCTAAAAACCCAGATAGAAGACTGCTTCACGCACAAACTCGGACCTAAAACCTTGCCCAAAGCTGCAAGCGGCAAACTCAAAACCATAATCGGGTTGATCAGCCCCCACGCAGGCTACATGTACTCTGGACCCGTCGCAGCTCACTCATACCACCGCCTGGCTCAAGATGGAAAACCTGACACTGTCGTAATCTTTGGTCCCAACCACACTGGAGCTGGCAGCGGTCTGGCAGTGATAAAGGAAGGAGCTTGGCGCACACCATTAGGCGACGTAGAGATCGACTCAGCCGCGGCAAACGAGATCGTGAAGGAATCCAGCATCATCGACATAGACGAAGTTGCCCACATGCGAGAACACTCGATCGAAGTCCAATTGCCTTGGCTGCAGTACTTGTACGGTTCAAGTTTCAGGTTTGTGCCTATATGTTTTCTCATGCAAGACTTTGAGTCAAGCCGCGAAGTTGGCACTGCTGTGGCAAAGGCTTTACAAAACAGAAACGCCTTAGTCATTGCGTCAACAGACATGACCCATTATGAACCGCAGAAAGTAGCTGAAAGAAAAGATAAAACCGTGCTCGACGCTGCTGTAAAGCTTGACGAGAAAGCACTTTACTCGACTGTGGAAGGGCATCAGGTTTCAATGTGCGGCTACGGACCGGTCGTCGCTGCGATAACTGCTGCGAAAACGTTAGGAGCCAAAAACGGAGAATTATTGTGCTACAAGACGAGCGGCGACATTGTCGGCGACTACTCAGCGGTTGTAGGCTACGCGTCTTTAGTCTTAAAAAGGTAGTCCGCTCATGCCTAACCTAAAGAAACAGGCTGTTACAGCTTCTGCACCAGCAAAGGTCATTCTCTTCGGCGAACATTTCGTTGTCTACGGTCAGCCTGCCATCGTTCTCGCAATTGACAAGCGAGCACGCGCCACAGCCGAGCTCAGAAAAGATGAACGGATAGGCATAAACTCCATTGACTTACGCGTTGCAGGCATGTTCAAAGGAGACAGATTTCAGGCCACGAGAGGCGGTTCGAAAGCACGTTCAAGACTTGAGCCCATAAAAAACGCGGTTCAACAGGTCTTGCAGAAAGCCGAGACAAAAAAAGGCGTGAACGTGTCGATCAGATCCAACATTCCCATAGCTGCAGGCTTAGGCTCCTCTGCAGCTGTAGCCGTATCAACAGTGGCAGCTGTCAGCAGCCTTCTAAGAGTTGAGCTTTCTCGCGATCAAATCTTTCACATGGCTTATGAATCTGAACGCCTTGTCCATGGCACGCCGTCTGGCATTGACCCTGCTATCTCAACCTATGGTGGAGCACTTCAGTTTCAGAGAGGCAAAGACTTCATTGACCTGAAAATACAGGCAGATATACCGTTAGTGATCGGTAACACAGAAGTCGAGCGGTCAACAGGCGAATTGGTTGCCAGAGTCCGCCACATGAGAGAAAACTACCAACCAATAACCGATCTAATATTCGTCACCGGTGCCCGAACAGCGTTGCTAGCCGTTGAGGCGCTCAGAAAAGGAGACCTCAAAACTGTTGGGGACCTGATGAACATCAACCACGCCTTGCTCTCAGCTGTCGGAGTATCCCATGAATCCCTCGAACGCCTCGTCTACACAGCACGGAACAACAACGCCTTTGGCGCCAAACTCACAGGAGGAGGCGGAGGCGGCTGCATGATAGCCTTGGCACAAGAGAACAAGATGAAAAAAGTCATCGCGGCGATTGAGCGCGCTGGAGGCACAGCTTTCGAAGCACGCAAGACCGATGAAGGCGTCAGAATTGAACGTTAAGCCAACAGTGGTAAAACTCGGCGGCTCAGTGATAACCCACAAAGACAAGCCCCGCGTAGCCAATGTAGCCGCAATAAAGAGACTTGCAAAAGAAATCGCTGAAGCCAAAACGCCACAATTGATAATTGTGCATGGAGGCGGTTCGTTCGGTCATCCATTGGCGAAGAAATACGCAATAAAGGAAGGGTATCGAGGCGAAGCCTCTCAGCTTCTTGGGTTCACAGAGACCCATCAGGCAATGATAACACTAAACAACATGGTCCTAGAAGCTCTAATACAGCATAATATCCCAGCGTTAACCATAGCTCCCTCCTCCTTTATCGTTACGAAGTCGGGTCGAATAGCAACGATGGCGAATGAACCATTGAAAAGCGCACTCAAACTCGGCTCGGTGCCCCTGTTATACGGCGACGCTGTCCTCGACTATGACAAGGGGTTCACCATCTTGTCCGGCGATCAACTAGTAACCTCGATTGCCATCCAGTTCGGCGCAGAAAAAATCGTAATAGGCATAGACGAAGACGGGATATTCACAGCTGACCCCAAAAAACCCGGACCACACAATCTTATCAGGAAGTGCACGCTGCAACAATTGATAAGGCTACAAAAACAAGTTAAGAGCACGAACGTAAACGACGTAACAGGAGGCATGCAAGGCAAAATAGCCGCGCTCACACCCGCTATCGCAGCAGGAGTCCCCACGACGATAGTGAACGCATCTAGACCTCAGAGACTCTACAAAGCTCTGCGAGGTCAAAAAGTAATAGGCACGTTTATTCAAAGAGAATGAGGAGCGAAAATCACACCTTTGACTAAAAGAACTGAAGAAAGAAAAGACGAGCACCTAGATATCTGCTTAAGAGAAGATGTCCAGGCACGTCGAACAACAACCGGATTCGAGGAAATCCATCTCCTGCACAGAGCTCTACCCGAAATCAACCTAAACGAAATAAACCTGTCCACCAAAGTCTTCAACCACAAGTTTTCAGCTCCACTCATTGTTGAGTCAATGACTGGCGGTACCAGAAACGGCAACAAAATCAACACGGCAATCGCGAAGGCAGTGGAAGAACTAGGCTTAGGAATGGGAGTCGGAAGCCAACGCGCAGCATTCGAAAACCCTTCGGTTGAAGCCACGTTCGCTGTAACGCGCAAATTGGCGCCAAAAGCATTCATCATGGCTAACATAGGCGCGGCTCAACTGGCTAAAGGCTACAGCGTCAAAGAAGCTGAGAAAGCCGTTGAAATGCTTGACGCAGACGCCTTGCTGATCCATTTAAACCCTTTACAAGAAGCAGTTCAACCCGAAGGCGAACCCCGTTTCAAAGGCGTGGCTGCCAAAATCAAGGCAATCGTTGAAAGTTTAGACGTGCCCGTCGTTGTCAAAGAAGTGGGCTCAGGAATAGGCGCCTCCGAGGCTAAACAACTTGAGGCAACGGGCGTGGCAGGCATAGACATCGCAGGGGCAGGTGGCACAAGCTGGGCGGCGGTTGAGTATTTCAGGGCTAAGAAACCAAGGGATGAAACCCATCAAAGGCTGGGTGAAACCTTCTGGGATTGGGGAATTCCAACAGCCGCAAGCCTCGTAGAGACAACACAAACAGTGCACATTTCTGTGATTGCTTCAGGCGGGTTGCGTTCGGGAATCGACTTAGCTAAAGCGTTGGCTTTGGGCGCCAGCTTAACTGGAGTAGCTTATCCCGTTTTGGACGCGGCAACTCACGGGGCACAGGGGGCGAAGAAGAAACTGCAACACTTGTTGAACGAGTTGAAGACCACGATGTTTCTGGTGGGGGCAAGCTCTATTCTGGATCTTAGGCGAGTGCCTTTGATTGTTACGGGGAAAATCGCTGATTGGCTGGAGATGCGTGGGTTTGAGCCTCAAAACTACGCAAGACGAGGTCATTGAAGATGAAGTCAAACAAGGGTCGGAAAGTGAAAATTGACGTGGAAAAGATGTTTGAAGAGAATGCTCCGGTTATTGACCAGTTGATTGAGCGTTACATTCCGAAGAAATATGACAAATCAGCCATTGTTTTCTCGTTGAACCCGCCTCGATACGACTACAACCTTGAAGCTCTGTCCAAGACCATGGCTGAGCCCATCTGGGATTTCCTTGAACGCGGCGGCAAACGATGGCGACCACTATTGTTTCTGCTTGTCGTCGCAGCTTTGGGCAAAGATCCGGAGAGCCTAAGCGAATTTGCAATCATACCTGAAGTGATCCATAATGGAACAATAATCATTGACGATATAGAAGATGATTCTGAGCTTCGAAGAGGTCGACCTTGCACTCATAGGTTGTTCGGTTTGGATGTGGCGATCAACGCTGGAAACTCCATGTACTACTTGCCATTGTTGACGTTGATCAAAAATCATGAGACGCTCGGCAGCAACAAGCTGAGCCGAATCTATGTGATCTACACCAGTGAGATGATTAACCTTAGCCTAGGTCAAGCGATGGACATAGCTTGGCACAAAGGCGTAGCAGACGCTGACAGACTCACTGAATCGCAGTATTTGCAGATGTGTGCCTACAAGACTGGCACTTTGGCAAGAATGGCGGCTAAGATTGCCGCTGTCCTCTGCGACGCAAGCGACGACACAGTTGACCGGCTGGGCAGGTTTGCGGAAGCTTTAGGCGTTGCATTTCAGATTCAAGACGATGTCTTAGATTTGACTGGCGAGAAGTTCTCTGAAAAGAAAGGTGGTCGAGGTCAAGACGTAACTGAGGGAAAGCGAAGCCTGATCGTGATCCACACTTTGGAGAAAGCCAAGTCTTCTGATAGGAAGCGGCTGACTGCTATTCTGAAAATGCACACTGCTGATCAAAAGCTAAGGAATGAAGCCATCCAAATCATGAAACAGTATGGCTCGATTGAGTATGCCAAGCACTGCGCTAAGAAGCTTGTGAATGAAGGTTGGAAGGAAGTGGACAGATTGCTTTCGCCGTCGGAGGCTAAGGAGAAGCTCCAAGCATTCGCTGAGTATCTTGTTGAAAGAAAAATCTGACGGAACCACCACAAATAGCTACGTAAATAGAGCGCGCAGATCATGGGAGAAAAAATCGATAGAGAAACCATTAGGAAAATCGCGCTTCTAAACGCGCTTAATTATGACGGAAAGGCGCAGTTTCAACCTGTCTTAGGAAAGCTGCTTACTGAGCAGCCTCAATTGAAGGCTAGGATAAAAGACCTCGTTCCATTGATCAAGGAGGTTGTTGCCGAAGTAAACAAGGTTTCGGTGGAAAAGCAAAGAGCAATCGTTGAGGCGAAATGGCCTGAGTCTCTGGTAAAAGAGAAGGTTGAGGTTGAAAGGGCTCTTCCACCGTTGCCAAACGTTGACAAGTACAAGCGTGTAGTGACTCGTTTTGCGCCGAATCCTGACTGCATGCTGCACTTGGGCAATGCTCGGGCTATTGTGCTCTGCGACGAATATGCTAAAATATATAATGGTTCGTTCAGGGTGCGGTTGGAAGACACTGATCCACGTTTGAAAAGATCAGCTCTGCCTTTTTACGAAGCGATTCCAGAGGATTTGAAGTGGCTCGGTTGTAAGTGGGATATGGAAGTTGTTCAAAGTGATCGTCTGCCCGCATACTACGAGTACGCTGAAAAACTTCTAGCAAGTGGAGGAGCCTACGTCTGCACTTGCACTCGAGAGGCATTTCGTAAGCGTGTGGTCATGGGCAAGAAACCATGTGCCTGCAGAGATCTTCCTGCAAGTGAACAGTTGACTCGTTGGAAGTGCATGCTGAACGGAACATACAAAGAAGGTCAAGCCGTTGTACGCATTAAGACAGATTTGAATCATCCCAACCCCGCCGTGCGCGATTGGCCTGCACTGCGAATAATCAACCCCAAAAGGTATCCGCATCCACGAGTGGGCAGCAAGTATCGTGTTTGGCCTTTGTACAATTTCTCAGCGGGCATCGATGATCATTTGATGGGCATCACTCATATCATACGTGGCAAGGAACATCTCACTAATCAAACGCGGCAGGAATACATGTACAAGCATTTGCGCTGGAAGTATCCTGAAGCCATCCACTATGGACGAATGAAGATCGCGGGCGGCTTGCTCAGCAAGTCGAAAATCGTGGAAGGAGTCAAAAAAGGCGTCTTCACTGGCTGGGATGACCCAAGATTGGCAACTTTCATTGCCCTGAGAAAACGCGGAATTCTGCCAGAGACGATAAGGCGATTGATAATTGAAGTGGGTCCAAAAACCGTAGACGTAACTTTGAGTTGGGAAAACCTTTACGCAATAAACCGAAAACTGCTCGATCCTGTGGCTAATCGTTTTTTCTTTGTGCGCGACCCTAGGAAACTCAAAGTCAAAAAGATCCCCAAGACAATCACCGCCCAGCTCTCACTGCATCCAGACGACAAGAAAAGAGGCTTCCGCGAGTTCATAATTGAACCTCAAAGAGGCGCAGCTGAATTCTGGATTGCCACACAAGACGCAAACCTGCTAAAAAACGGCAAGTATGTACGGTTGATGGGGCTCTTCAACACACGAATCGAAAACGCACAGACAGGAGTAATTGAGGCAAGCTACCACAGCAAAGAACATGCAGAAGCGAAAGAACTTGGCGCGCCTCTAATTCACTGGTTGCCAACTGGCACGGGTGTTCCCTGCGAAGTTGTAATGCCAGACGCAACTGTCGCACGGGGCATAGCTGAAGATGCATGTCGAAAACTCAAGCCAAATGACATCATCCAGTTTGAACGTTTAGGATTTGCCCGAATCGACAGTATTGACTGGAAACTAACGGCCTATTACGCCCACCGTTGAATGTCTCGGCATCAAGTTGTCAAAACAAGCTGAGAAGACTATGAACAGACGCCCAGATGGAGCTGAACCGTCAGGTTGTTGAAGGTCAGAGCCCATGTCTATATAAGCGGCAGGGTTCAAGGCGTGTTCTTCAGAACTGAAACGGAAGACGAGGCCATGAGGTACGGCGTTAGTGGTTGGGTTAGAAACTTGCCAGATGGCAGAGTTGAAGCTGTTTTTGAGGGCGAGAAAGACAAAGTGGATAGGCTCATTGAATTCTGCAGGCGAGGTCCACCTGGCGCTAGGATAGCAAGAGTTGAAGTCGCTTGGGAAGACTACAAAGGAGAGTTCCAAGATTTCAGAATACGTTACGGATGTTGACTCCTCAAGCACAAATAGGTCCATGCGGCGTGTTCAGAAGAGGGAGGATTAGACTTTTATAACGTTCTTCGTCCAATCGTGTTTTCGAGCCGGTAGTGAAAAATGAGGAAGGGTTTGGACGGCTGGCACTTTCGTGTTGAAGGCGAAGATGCCAGCCTCGCGCTTCCTAGGTTTCTCACAGGCTTTGAGGAACTGAGAGCGCGGCTGGCGCCAGCGAAATATCCGAACTTGGAGATCAGTGACGAAGGTTATCTTTGGTTTAACATTGATGCCTCTGTAGGGATTATCGAAGTGATGGCTTTCCCATTCGGGTTTAAAGATATGAAGGTGCCCTTTATCGCTGTATCAACTCCTAGAAAAGCCGAGGACATCGAACTTCGTACTCTTGAGAAGTGGCGCAAGATCTCTTCCGAGATTGCTGAAGCAAGGTTCTTTGCCGATAAAACAACAGTAACTGTGCATGAAATTTTGGACGCTTATAAAAGGGATCAGCATCCTCCATTGGCTTTCACCTCCGACTTTGACGAGATCATGAATTTGAAGAAGAAAGGCGCTTTCTTCAGCTACTTGGGCGTTCGCTTTCCAGCTCAAGGCAAGACTGTGTGCGAGATCGAACATATGATAAGGAACATAGTTTCGAAGCTTGAAAGTAAGTGATTATCTCGGTTCCTTCGGAACTCTAAAGTGGGATTCTTTTCCAGCGCTTATGTATTCGCCACCTTCCCCACGCACTAAGGAAGCGATTTTCGCGAAGTTTTCCGACCCCAAGTACTGACGGGGCTTGATCACTATGTACTTTCCCGTGTCTTCAAAAAACAGCATGCTTTCGAGCTCCTTTGGAAAAGCTGTTCTCACATCTGCTACAGTTCGCATTGTTGACGGCGCTGATGGAGCAGGCACAGCTGGTGCAGGCGCTGGTGCTGCGGGGCTAATTGCTCTCAGTTGCTTGGATATGTCAACCAAGTCTTCTGAGATTTCCTTCAAAACAGTAAGAAGCTGATCTATTCGTTGCGTTAGTTCTTCCGCCGTTGGTTTTTTTTCGCTCATGCAATCGCCAGCTTATACTACTTTTGCTATTGATCTTCCCTTTTTGTTTTGTCCTTAATGCCAATTATGGAAAAATAAATGAGTCTCCCGCTGATAACTCACGGTCAGAGGCTTTCGAAAAATGCTGGAAATCGATGGCAGCCAAAGGAGTGGAAGCGGCACAATCTTGCGTCTTTCTGTTGCTCTGGCTGCCATTTTACAGGAACCGCTCCACATCTTCAACATACGTAAGAAGCGCACTCAACCAGGACTGCGACCCCAGCATCTGGAAGCCGTGCTCACAGCTGCCAAGCTGTGTCATGCAGACATCAAAGGCGCAACGCTAGGCTCACGCGAACTCTGGTTTTCGCCAAGCAAAATCGAAGGCGGCGAAGTTCAAGCTGAAATCGGAACGGCGGGTAGCATCCCGATGCTTTTGCTCACGGTTCTGCCAATCTGCGCCTACGCAGAACAGAAAGTGCGCCTACACGTAATCAGAGGCGGAACCGACGTGAGGAACGCACCAACAACCAACTATCTAAGACATGTGCTATTGCCGATGTTGGCGCGTATGGGCTTGCAAGCCTCGCTTTCCATCCGAAAATATGGGTATTATCCCAGAGGAATGGGCGAAGTCGTTCTCGAGGTTGAGCCATGCCCAAAGCTGAGTTCCATAGGACTGGAGCATTTTGGAAACCTGCGCTACATAAAAGGCATATCTGTTTGCACGATGTTGGCTGAACGAAGAGTCGCTGAACGGCAAGCTGCCGCCGCTAACGAGCGCATCGCATCAGCGGCTTTAAAGGTGGATATAGAAATCGTGTACGACACATCCAACCTGGTTCAGAAAGGCAGCTCATTGGTGTTGTGGGCTGAAACCGACACTGGGGCACTCTTTGGCGGAGACGCCATAGGCGAGTTGGGCAAACCAAGCGAAAACGTGGGACGTGAAGCAGCAGACAATCTGCTCAAGGAACTGGAATCTAGGGCAACTGTTGACATGCACCTTGCCGACATGTTAGTGCCCTACGCTGCCTTAGCCCAAGACAACTCAGTTTATATTAGTCGTCTCATGACTGAACATCTGGATACAAACATCTGGCTAGTCGAGCGGATTTTAGGCGTCAAGTTCCAAGTGGCTAAAGCTGGGAATATTTACCGAGTTGAAACAATGAAATCATGATGGAGCAATCTGCTCCAACATGCGCTGACTAGCATTTAAGCAAAGAATTTAAGTCGCCGATGCTCTGGTTGATTTCTGATTGGTGACAATCATGAGTTTGTGGCAACTTCGCCTATCCATGCTTGGAACATTAGCAATAATCATAAGCTTGTCCACATTATTCTTCACGGCGGTCCTCCTATTTGTCTTTCAAACCTTTGATCTATTATTGCTGGGAATCTTCGTTATAGGATTCAACATTATCCAATGGTTGATTGCACCATACCTCATAGACGCCATGTACCGTGCCCGCGAAGTTACACCATCCGAGAAACCGCAATTACACGCAATGGTTGAAAGACTGAGTCAGAAAAGCGGTTTGAAGAAGCCTCGGGTTATGGTTGCGAAAATCCCGATTCCAAACGCGTTTGCCTATGGTTCCCCGATAACTGGCTCCAGAGTCGCCGTCACGTCTGAATTGCTGAACACGCTGGACGACGAAGAAGTAGAAGCCGTTATCGGCCATGAGCTAGGCCATTTGAAACATCGCGACGTACAGGTGGTGATGTTCGTCTCAATCTTACCCGCGATATTCTACTTCATTGGTTACTCTATGCTATGGTCCTCAGCGTACAGACGCAGAGACGAAGGAGGCTCGGGCGGCGCCGCTGCGATTGGCATCGTTAGTATCCTCATGTACTTCATCCTCACAATGTTCACATTATACTTGAGTAGGCTTCGAGAATATTTTGCAGACCGCCACAGCGCCAGCATAGTTGAGGATGGTCCACGCAAACTCTCTGAAGGCTTAGCTAAAATCGTGGATTACACACATAAGATGAAACACTCTCGGAAGAATAACGTAGGCACTGTAGGGTCATTCAAGGCTCTGTTCATCTCTGACCCGGACAGAGTGGAAGCTGACTCTGCTGCAATATCAGGGGCAGTAGGCAGCCGAACAGATCAACGTCTTGTTGAAGGCGTCCTCTCGAGAGAAGTGACAGCATTGGACCGATTGGCTGAATTATTCTCGACACATCCCAACATCGTGAAACGATTAAGAGCGCTGCAAAATCTGACATAGCAGGAACCGCTATTGAGAAGAGCTATTCTTATCTCAGGCGTATCTCTAATGCTTGTCGGCGCAGCTGCATTTTCCTTTGGAATTTGGTTTGCTTGGACTCAAGGAATCTCTACAGATGGCTCCGCGTGGAATCTTCTGTCTCCAGCCTTTGGAACAGACCTTTTCTCGCTCTTGGCTTTGAGCGCTTCGATCATAGCCTTAGGACTTGTCTTCATCGTTTGGGCTTACACACTAAAGAACAAGAAAAACACCTAACGTCCTTTGCAGTTCTATCCAAATTGTTTTAACTCTCCCTTCTTTATGCTATAGCCTTGTGATGCCAGATGCCCAAGTCGACAAGCGGCAAGGTTCGCACTCCCATTGTCTTAGTCAACTTCAAAACCTACACTGAAGGGACAGGAAAAAAAGCGCTTGAGCTTGCCAAGACCTGCGAGAAAGTGAGCACAGAGACAGGCGTATGTACGGGTGTGGCTCCGCAGTTTGTGGACATTGCGCCCATAGCAGATGCGGTTTCCATTCCTGTTTTCTCTCAGCACCTTGACCCGGTTCCAGCGGGAAGTTTCACTGGGCATGTCTTAGCTGAGTCTGTCAAGGAGGCGGGAGCTGTTGGCACGTTGGTGAATCATTCTGAACGAAGGCTGAAACTCGCAGACATCGACGCGGTGGTGACGCGTGCACGAGAGAACAAGCTGGTGGTGGTTGTATGCTCCAACAATGCTTCGGTGAGTGCAGCTGCAGCTACCCTCAAGCCTGATATGATTGCGGTTGAGCCTCCTGAGTTGATTGGAACGGGAATTCCTGTTTCTAAGGCTAAGCCCGAGGTGGTGTCGGGCACAGTTGAATTGGTTCGAAGGTTGAATCGTGATGTTGTCATTCTTTGCGGTGCGGGCATAACGCGGGGCGACGATGTGGCTGCAGCTTTGCGTTTGGGCACAGAAGGAGTTTTAGTAGCTAGCGGCATAGTCAAAGCGAAAGACCCATATACCATCTTGCTGGAATTTGCTGAAGCCATGCGAAAATAGGCTTACCATGTGAAGGGATATCACACTTGAAGGTTGAGGTGGAATGCGCGCCCTGTCTTCTTCATCGAGGTTACATGGAAATCCTTGAAGCCACCAACGACAAGGCGTTGCAGTTTAGAGCCATGGCGGGACTCGTTCGTATGTTGGACAGGGAGTTCAAATCCACAGCTGTTCCCGCAAGACTTGGAACCAAACGTGACCGCTTGGTAAGAGCAACGACGGGCTGCGCTGATCCTTATGCAAAGAAGAAATGGCTTAGCAATCAGCGAGCATTGGAGATTTTGCCGCAAGCTAAGAGGTTAGTCGCTCAAGAGAAGTCAATCGAGGGACGGTTTAGGAAGGCGTGCCTTTCCGCCATCGTTGGCAACATCATTGAATTTGACATTCCAGAGCACGAGTTCAGGTTTGAGGATTTCTCGAAACTTCTAGCCAACGCTCAAGAGGATTTGGCGGTTGATGAAATATCGAAGATTCTTGATTCAGCTAAGAGTGCAGAGGAAGTTTTGTACTTGACTGACAATGCAGGTGAAATAGCCTTTGATGCCTTGCTTGTCGCTGAATTGAAAAGACTGGGTCCACGCGTGACCGTGTCTGTCAAGGGTAAACCGATAATGAACGATGCTACCATGCAAGATGCCAAGGCTGTGGGCATGCAGGAGGTAGCTGACGACCTAATATCAAACGGAAGCGATGCGGTCGGCCTGGTTCTGAAAGAATGCTCCAAGCGTTTTGCAGCTCTCTACAGGTCAGCGGATTTGGTGGTGACTAAGGGTATGGGGCATGTGGAGACCCTGACAGAGACAAAACTCACAAAGCCACACGCATTCTTACTGAGGACAAAATGTCGACCTCTGGCGAGTTACTTCGGCACCTCTGTGGGTAAAAATGTGGCTAAACTTGTGGTCTAAATGCTTTAAACCTTCAACCCATTAATAGAGGGGTCGGAGGCGCATTCAACATGCCTTACGTTTTCAACATACCTTATCGAGACAACATCAAACTAAAGAACATCATAGAGACTGTGCGGAAAGATGCCCGATTGTGGACCTTGTGGAAATGCGCTAACGTGATGGCTATTGACCGCTTGGGATACACAGATCATGGTCCTACCCATGTTCGGATCGTGGCTAACTCAGCGCTTAAGATTCTGAGAATTTTGATAAAGAACAGCGTTGTTCCGAGCATAGTCAAGAATTACGGGATGAAAAATGAAGACGCAGAAGTCGTGGCTGTGCTGGGTTCGATCTTTCACGATTTGGGCATGATTGTCACACGCCATGAGCACGAGTTGATTAGCGCGTTGTTTGCAGCTGAGTTCATTGAGAAGCACCTGCGGCAAATATACAGTGAAGAGGAGAGGGCAATAATAACATCTGAAGCTCTGCACGCAGTGGTCGCGCATGAAGTTCCAAGAAAGCCGTTGACGGTTGAAGCTGGCGTCGTAAGCATTGCCGACGCGTTAGACATGGAGCAAGGCAGAGCCAGAATACCCTTTCAAGCTGGAAAGGTCGACATACACTCAGTCTCAGCCCTGTCGATCAAACGCGTTGAGATTCTTGAGGGCGGAGAAAAACCTGTAACCGTGAAGATCACAATGACAAACCCGGCGGGCGTGTTCCAAATCGATGAACTGCTTAAACCTAGAATCGAAAACTCGGGGTTGCAATCTTACATTCATGTAACTGCTGAGATTGTTTCTGACAGAGAGAGAATTTTCGAAAAATTCGAAATCTAATCCTTTTCCTGTAATGAAGGCTTTAAAGCTGGTCACTGAGTAATGAGACTGATTGATCGCCATGGAACGCCATTTGCCCACTATTACCATTTCTGGTAGTGCCCTTTCAGATGTTGAAAAATCTTTAAAGACCGAGTGGCTTGTGACGAACGGTTCAGGAGGATACGCTTCCTCAACCGTTTTAGGCGTAAACACACGCAAGTATCATGGTCTACTTGTCGCTGCTCTTAACCCTCCAGTTGGCAGACATGTAATTCTGGCTAAACTTGACGAGGAAATCGGGCTTGGCGACCAGCAATTTTGTTTCGGAGCAAACGAAAACACATCGGGATTGCAGCCTAAAGATATAGTCGTCCCCACTGTGTTTGAAATGGCACCATTGCCAACCTACACCTACAAGATTGACGAGCAGTTTCAGCTTAAAAAGACCATGTTCATGCCTCATGAAAGAAATGCTTCAGTAATCCTTTATGAAGCGACGAACAACTCAGAAGAAAGAGTGCGAATTTCGGTATCGCCGTTGATTAACTGCAGGAGTTTTCACTCGGTCACTCATGAAGACCAGGTTCGATGGGATATTGCCCAGAAAAGGCCCAGTGAACCCTTGATAATCCAGTCTTCCTTTGATTTTCCAGCTGTAGCTTTGTTTTCTACTGACCTCCACTTCATTGCTGGATCTGGTGAATGGGTTGAAACCTTCTACAGAGTCGAGGCTGAGCGTGGAGAAAGCAGCATAGACTACAACTTTAAACCGGGCTTTTTCGAGCTTTTCATAGCGCCCAACGAAACAAGAGGGCGCTTCGCAATTGCGGCTGTAATCGAAGACAAGGACGGAGAAGAAGACACGCTTTGGGAGAGCTGCAAGAGTTTAGCAGGCATCGAGGCATTGTACGACTCGGAGCTGAAAAGAAGAACTCACTTGCTAGACAACTTCAGGAACCGCTATCAAGAGGTTCTTTTTGAAGACTGGTTAGCATGGCTTGTTCTAGCCGCTGAAGTGTTCATAGTTAATCGTCAGTCTGCGAATGGAAAGTCTGTAATCGCTGGTTATCACTGGTTTGCGGATTGGGGGCGCGACTCTCTTATATCGCTGCCAGGCTTGACATTGGTGCTTGGAAAATCCGAAGACGCCAAAAGAATCCTTCACACCTTCAGTCAACACTGTTTTGAAGGCTTAATTCCCAATAGTTTTTCCGATAATCCTCCATGGACTCCAGCCTACAACACGGTGGATGCAACGCTCTGGTACGTCAACGCTGTCTTGCAGTACCTTAAGTACACTGGCGACTTTCAACTCGTTCAGCAGATGTTCTGGCCTTTTCTGCAGTCGGTAATCGACTATCATACACGCGGCACACTTTTTGGCATTCGCGTTGATTCGGATGGCTTGTTAGCTCACGGTGCTCAGTTAACTTGGGTGGACGCTGCAGTTGACGGCAAGCCAGTCTCACCAAGAGAAGGTAAAGCAGTAGAGATTCAGGCGCTGTGGTATAATGCCTTGAGAACAATGGAATTACTCGCCAACAGATATGATCAGAGCCACAAAGCTGCGCAATACGCCATGCTGGCCGAGAAAGCCAAGAAAAGCTTCTTGGAGAAATTCTGGAACCCTCAGAAAAACTATCTGTTTGACGTGGTCGGCGACGCGGGCAAAGACGACTCTCTACGTCCGAACCAGATCATTGCTGCCTCCCTCGACTTCACCATGCTTGACAAGGTAAAGGCAGAGTTGATTGTCGAGTCCGTTTGGAAACAGCTTCTAACCCCATTCGGGCTCCGGACGCTGTCTATCAATGATCCAAGATACATTGGTTTGTATCGAGGAGACAGGCATCAGCGAGACATGGCTTATCATAACGGCACAGTCTGGCCTTGGCTGCTAGGGCCTTTCACATCTGCTTTCTTGAAATTGAGGAGTTATGAAGCCCATTGGCGAAGCATCGCGTTTGAGAACTTCCTCAAGCCTCTCTTCACTGTTGAACTGTATCGTGCAGGTTTGGGTTCAATAAGCGAAATCTTCGACGGTGACCTGCCACACGAACCTAAAGGCTGCATTGCTCAAGCTTGGAGCGTGGCTGAACCATTAAGGGTGTATGTTGAAGACGTTCTATTGAGAAGACCACCTTATGAGCAGAAAGTCTTAGGATTGGCTTAGCTGGGTTACGTGTGTTTTCTTATGGCTGCCCTGGTGTGCTAGAGCACATATTAGGAGTTTCGTTCAATCGGATTCTGCCATTACAATGAAGGGTGAAAACCTGTCGTCATGCATTGTTCTGTTAAGCCTCCAACAATCAATGTCCTCAACAGGCACGTGAAGAATCATGAACTGATCATTCTTCGGCAGTGCTGGTCCGAAAAGGCTGATCGTGTACCATTCCCTTGAGGCTAAAGTTTCCTAGAGTTTGAGACTAGGAGTTATCAAAAAAGCAACGCAGACAGCTCCTCAGCAAACTTCCAAGAGGCAAAAGACTTCGTACAATAAAGAGGATTTGACTCGTGACCGCGATGAGCAACGGAGCAAAGGTGAGAAGTTGAGTAAAGAGTTAGCCAACCTGCAAGAGTTCATGGATAAGAGGGTCGAAGAAATCACCCGCAGGCTCGTTGAGAAACGACTTGACAAAATCATCAAAGAGCAGTATGAGGTCGGCAATGACTTAGAGGAGAAAGACTAACATCTCCCACTGCTTCTAAAGACTTTTGTAGCACGTTGACTTGCTTTCAGTAACCTTTAATAGTCTCTATTACTATTAAATTCGCTTAAAGAAACTTGAATAGAACTCAATGGATGTGAAAAGTGAAATGGCAGGTGCACCACCGGGCGTCCGTATAACCCAGAGAGACTTAGAAGAGGGAGTCAATGTAGATTTTACAGAGGAGAAGGAGATGTGGAACGTCTACAAGTTAAGCGATGGAACCACTCTGAAGGTCAAGCTAGTTCTCAAAGGCGTACTACGTTTACAAAAGTGGAACCCAGATGGGACTCCCATCTACATAATTCAAAGTCAAAATATAGTCAGGGCCGTAGACATACCGCAGGGCTTAAAGGCTCAACCGAGTGTTTCAAGCTTCAAGCCGATTTGAGTGATAGCTTTGGCAGAATAGTCATCTTTTAAGGAGGTGATTAAAGTTTGAACTCAGAAGATGAAAATGTACAAGATGTGTGGGAGAAAGGCGAGGTAGTTCCGGGGCAGGATGCCAACAAATGGAGAAAAGACAAATGTGGAGCGTGGATTGGGCGAGACATGTATGGGGACAGAGAATCCAAATACGGTTGGGAAATAGATCACATCGATCCTGAAGGCGGACATGATTTGCCTAACCTTCGTCCGCTACAATGGGAAAACAATGTAGACAAGAGCGATAAGAAACGACTAACATGTGTGGTTACCTCAACGGGAACAGACAAAGTGAAGCAATAAGACTCACCAAACTTTGGGACTTTGGCTAGAGTTCCTGCCTCTGAGCATCCTGTACTTGACTGCCTCCACCTAGAGAGGGAAGTTTGTTTTCCTTCACCGCTCTAGTAGAAGAATATCTCAAGCTTTTGAAGAAAGGAGAGAAGTTGTTTCCTTTTGGAACGTCAAGAACATGGGTAATCATTAGCCACATTACGGGCGGATATGACGAAGACGGAAATTTGATTGACGTGTCGAACCACTGGGTCAGGAGCATGAGTTTGAGCTATTGGGTGAACAAACTCGGTTTAGCGACAAGGGTCGCTAAGCAGAGAGGAATAGAGAACCTAAGACCATTGAGCACTATTACCGTAGAGATTGGACTGTAGACAAAGACAAGTTCAAAGAGTAACCTGTTCACTACATTGTTAAAGTTTTAATACGACGTTATTGGATGCTTTCTAATGAACCAGCTTTGACAACAGGAGACATAGTCCTTACAATTCTTGGGCTGTTCTTTCTATCATACATAGTTGCTGTTATCTTCTATTATATTGGTAAACATCAGGGAGAAAAGCAAGCATACAAACGCCCAGACATGTGCTATCCAAGAATCCCTGAGGTGACAATAATAGGGAAATATCGAATTCCCAAACAATCCACTGACCAAATCGCCAAGAACCTGTCTCAGTGGTTGATTTATGAAGGATACGGTTGCAGAGTCTATCCTAATATAGTACAGATTATTCATGCCACGTGGCCACCTCAAGCCACCAGGAAGAAAAGCTTTTTTGAAAAGTTAGAGGTCACGAGAGATGGAGTTCCGTTCAGTTTAGACTTGCTGACCTATCCCTCAAATGAACAAGGTGAGGTATTAGAAGTCAGCGCCAGATGTTTGCCTATGCTGCATGCCAAACTGGGTACGCAAGTTCAATTCGCTTTTCCCAAATCAAGCGTCGAAGACGCACAAAGATTATGTAAAGACTTCATGGAAATGACAATGCGTGTCTTGAATGCCGAAGTGGTAACTGAGCCATACGTAGAGTCAAGCCTAGTACCTTTGAAACATTTGGAGTTTCTTTACAATACTCCATCAGAAAGCAACATTATCCCAAAAGCACATGAGTTAATGGCAAATTCCAGAAAGCAAATTCTGGTGGCTGGATGGATTGACAGAGAGTTTCTTGGTGACCTTGAAAACGCCACAAAACGTGGGATCAAGGTGAGGGTTCTCACAAAGAGCACAGAAGGCTCTGACCAGATGGTGAGAGTTGATTTCAAAGGTCTATTGGCGAAGATTGGCAAGGAAAATGTTAAGCTCAACTCAAATTTCCACGACAGATTCCTCATTTGTGATAATCAATGCATTCTGGGTTCGATGTATTATACTGGTTCAGGCAAAACAAGATACGAATCTGCCGTGTATACTGATGATGAAAGCATCTTGAGTAATTTGCTGGTTCATTTTGAAAGGATTTGGACTGAGAACATGTCCAAGACCCCAGCATAGCGCGAAGGCAGTAAGGATCAGTTATTTGTGTGGAACACGGAGACTCAAGAAGACTTCAGTTGCTATGGTTGAGAAGTACAAGTCCATGGCTGAAAGGTTGTAAGATCAATTAATCAGAATGCAGTTGTTGACTATAAATAAACAAACAATAAATAGTGAGATTTCATGTTATGTTGACCTTGCCCTTGAGCGCTATATATTGGGGTTCCAGCCTTGCCAGACGTTTGCCTCGTCTTTGAGGTTCATCAGCCTTTCCGTTTAAGCAGGAATTTCCATGCCAATCTTTTGGCTAGACCTCAAGTGAGGAAGGGCGACCTTTTTGACATATACTTTGACCACACATTGAACCGAGAAGTGTTTGAACGAGCGGCTCGAAAATGCTATTTTCCAGCCAACGAGATCATTCTGGAGCAGATTGATCATTTCAAGCGTGAGTGGAAACAGTTCAAAGCAGCCTATAGCCTAACGGGTATTTTCATTGAACAGTGCGAGCGTTGGAATTCAGACTTGATTGAGTCATTCAAGCAGTTGGCTCAAACTGGCTGCGTCGAATTCTTCGATGAAACCTACTATCATTCATTAGCCAGTTTGTTCGGTCCTGACAGGTCAGAGTTTGTAGAGCAAATTCGGATGCACAGGCAACTCATGAAAGACTTGTTCAATTATGAACCCAAAACATGCATCAACACAGAATGCCTCTACAACAACGCCATATCTAAAATACTTGAAGACCTAGGCTACGAAGCCACGGTTACCGAAGGTGTTGAACGCGTTCTTCAGTGGCGCAGTCCAAATTATGTTTACAGGACTAAAGACTCCAAACTGCGCGTGTTGTTTCGCAACTACAGGCTTTCAGACGATGTTGGATTCCGTTTCACGGCGCGTTGGTGGAACGAATGGCCATTAACCGCGCGAAAGTATTCCAGTTGGCTCGCAGCTTCTCCTGGACAAGTCATCACGTTGTTTATGGACTACGAAACACTGGGCGAGCATCATTGGCCTGAAAGCGGCATACAAGATTTCCTGCGCTGGCTACCAGGCGAGGTCATAAAATGGCATCATCTTAACTGGACATTGCCAATTGAAGCCGTGCGCAAGCATCAGCCTGTTGGTGAAATCGACGTCCACGAGTATTATTCGATTTCTTGGGCCGATTTGGAACGCGACATAACGGCGTGGCTTGTCAACCCAATGCAGTGGACATGCTATAACCGCGTGAAGCAATTGGAGCCTCTGGTCAAAGACATAGGCGACCCTGACTTGATTCGGATGTGGCGTTATCTTCAAGCGAGCGATCACCTGTATTACTTGAGCATGAAAGGCGGTGGACCAGGCGATGTTCACAGTTATTTTAATGCTTTGGGCAGCCCTATCGAAGCGTTCACAGTGTATTCCAGCGTCCTCTCGGATTTTGAAGCCCGCGTCATGGCTGAATTGCAAAAACCCGAATGGGTGGCACGGAGAATCCTGAAGGCATTCCACCCAGAGCGTGGATTCACATTCTTTTATGAGTTCGCAAGACCTACGCAGACGAGCGTTCACAGCTTGGAAGGCTTCAGTTCAGCTCTTCACTCGGTTGATGTCAAATCAGTTGAGTTTCACAATGAACGTGGCGATTTTGAACGATGGATTAGACACGTAGTAGGCGACAACACATTAGCTGATAGGCTACGAGAAGTTGCCGCTCAGATGCTCGTTGGCGAAAATCTGCGGAAAAAAACCATTAATGTAGTGGAACTGCGCATCAAAGAGCTGAAGGCAATAGCCAAGGGCACTAAATAACCACGCCTTAATCGCTGCTCTGTTTTCCACGGCTTCCACAGCGTCATGTACCCTCTCCAGCACTATTCGACTTGTTGATGCCACTAGAAGGATTGGTCAACAACAAGTGCAAACTGAGCGCGAGTCATGAAACCGAGATTGATGCGACAAAATTCATTAATCCATCTTGACATAGATGCGGTGATGTAGCTACGTGTAAGGAGGTTCCTTTGGTTTGGAACTGGGTCAGCTTTTCGAGAATCAGCGGCGTTTTGACAGGCAGACTGGCTGGAATCGTTATGAACGCTGCGACTCTCCTGAGGATGTAGTCGCTTTTATGGAGCATTTGACGCTTGTAATCGTTGACGAGTTAGGAGAAATCTCTCGAGCTAGGAAAAGGTTCCTCAGAGATGGGCAGCCCCTTGACACTGCCACTTTGAAGAAGGAGATGGTTGACCTGTTCATCTTTGTGATGCAGGGATCGATGGCTCTTAAGATGGATTTAGAAGAAGAATACATGCAGCGAATGAAGCAGAATGAACAGAGATTCCTTGGAAAAGGAAATGTGGAAACTCAACGACCCATTGTTTAGCTGGGTTTACACGAAGGGACGATGAATTATGAAGTAGGGCGGAGGGCAATCTCACTTGCAAGCTGTCGTGATGGCTGGAGGCGAGGGCACACGTCTTCGCCCTCTAACCACAAACCGTCCGAAACCTATGGTGCCAGTCGTCAACAAACCTGTGCTGGAGCATACGCTTGACCTTCTGAAACAACATGGCTTCAGTGAAGTTGTCTTGACTCTTCATTATTTGCCCAATGTCATCCGCGGATTTTTCCAAGGAGGCGAGGAGCTTGGAGTAAAGCTCACATATCTTGTTGAGGAAAAACCGCTGGGCACAGCGGGAGGCGTGAAAAACGCTGAACGATATCTAGACGGAACTTTTATGGTTTTCAGCGGCGACGTGCTCACAGACATCAATTTGTCGGAAGCCCTGCATTTTCACAAACAAAAAGGCGCTTCAGCCACAATAGTTCTGACACGCGCCACAAACCCAACTGACTACGGGATTGTTATAACTGAGAAATCTGGTCGAATCAAGAAGTTCTTGGAGAAGCCTGGCTGGGGTGAAGTGTTCAGCGACACCATCAACTCAGGAATCTACATCCTGGAACCAGATGTACTGCAACACGTGAAGACGGACATGGAATTCGACTTCAGCAAACACTTGTTTCCTGCACTATTAGAGCTAGGTGAACCGCTCTACGGCTACGCTGCAGAAGGGTACTGGTGCGACCTAGGCAATCCAGCGCAGTATCTTCAAGCAAACCAAGATGCATTGCAAGGACGCCTTAAAGTCAAGATTCCTGGGCGTGAGGCAAACGGCGTATGGATTGACGAAGGAGCCGAAATCGAGGACTATGTGGAAATAAAAGAGCCAGCTCTCATCGGAAGCAAGGCTCGAGTGCGAGAGAAGGCGTCAATAGGCAGCTTCTCCATCATCGGCAACGGAGTCACAATAGACGAGAAAGCGTCAGTCAAACGATCGGTCATATGGGATAACACAGTGGTCGGACCCAGGGCAGACCTAGTTGGATGCCTTGTCGGAGAGAAATGCACCATAAGAGACCAAGCCATAATACTTGAAGGAGCCACAGTCGGCGACGAAAGTGTTGTTGGCAGAGGCGCCACAGTGAAATCGGGCATAAGAATTTGGCCTGGCAAGATGATTGAAGCAGGCGCCACAGTTACCATGGACCTCAAATGGGGCATGCGTTGGATGACCTCACTGTTTGGCGTCCATGGCGTAACAGGCTTAGCCAATATTGAGATCACTCCTGAATTCGCTACCAAACTCGGTGTGGCATTCGGGTCTTTTCTGGGCAGAGGCTCAAGCATTGTGGTAGGGCGCGACACGCATCGTGTTTCACGTATGGTGAAGCGTGCATTTATCGCTGGACTCACCGCTGCAGGAGTTGATGTGAACAATCTGCGAATCTGTCCAGCGCCGGTTACTCGTTACATGATTCACAGTCTGGGTGCAACGGCTGGCGCCATGGTGAGCATGTTAGAGATTGATCCTCGGATGGTGAATATTCGATTCCTTGACTCTAACGGTATGGAACTAGACCGATCGTCTGAGAGAAGAGTTGAGAGCATATTCTTTCGTGAAGCGTTTCAGCGAGTCCTACCTGACGAGGTAGGCGATATAATCTACCCGGCGCGAACAGTTGATTTTTATCGTAAAGATTTGGTGAGACTCTTGGACTCGGGAGTAATCAAGAAAGCTGGTCTAAGGGTTGTTGTTGACTGCGCCAACGGTGCAGGTTCAGCGGTGGCTCCAGCTATTTTGGGCGAGATTGGCTGTAATGTGACAACGCTCAACTCCCGACTGGACGAGATTGTCGGTCCACGAACCTTTGAACAAGTGCCCGTGTCAATTCTCAATTTGGCTCGAGTAGTTAAGGCGCTAGACGCTGATGTGGGCATAGCCTTGGACAGCGATGCCGATCGAGTGTTGTTTGTAGATGAAGACGGCAACGCGCTTCCGGGCGATGTTTCTCTTGCATTGCTTTCTCGAGAGCGAATCAGAGAGCGCAAAGGCGGCAAGGTTGTGGTTCCAATCAGCTCGTCAAGAATCATAAACCATATCGTTGAGCCTGAAGGCGGCGAGGTCATACGCAGCAAGATCGGTCCAAGATCGCTTTTAGACGCTATCGTCAAGAACGAGGCGGTCTTCGGAGGCGAAGAAACGGGCGGCTTCGTCTTTCCAGAGTTCCAGAAAGGCTTCGACGGCATCTTCTCTTCGGCGAAGCTGATTGAGATTCTAGCTCGAGAAAACGTGGAGTTGTCCAAGCTTTACAGCGACTTGCCCAGTCTGTACATGGCGAGGGACTCTGTTTCAAGCCCGTTGGAACTGCGTGGGCAGATAATGCGCAGTTTGATCGAGGAGTTCCGTGAACGTCAGATCGACACCATCGATGGCATCAAAGTGTTCTATGATGACACTTGGGTTTTGATGCATCCGAGCAGCGAAGAGCCGGTGATAAATCTGTACGCAGAGGCTCCGAGCAAGGAAGCAGCGAACCGTGTCATTCAGGAGTACGCACAGAAAATCCGTGCTCTTGCGAAAACATAACTTCTTTTGTGTCTATTTGGAGACGTTACACCACTTGTTTTTTAAGGCTAGCAATGCGTTAGTGTTGACTTCAGCTTGAGGATGCTTGCCGCTGCATGCGTGTGGCTATGATAACTTGGGAGTATCCGCCTCGTGTAGTCGGCGGTATCGCTCGACATTGTGAGGGCTTAGCGAAGGCGTTGGTTCAACAAGGACACGAAGTGCACGTTTTCACTTTAGATTTTCCAGGCGCACCTGATTATGAGGAGTATGCAGGCATTCGAATCTATCGCACAAGAAGTGAGGTCGGGCATCCCAATTTCCTAACGTGGGTTTTGTTGTTCAACCATTATATTGAGAAACGCATGGCTGACACAAGCAAACTTGTTGACTTTGACGTTTTACATGTGCATGATTGGCTCACATCGCCAGTTGGCGTTGCTTTCAAACACTTTGCCCGTAAGCCACTGGTATTCACAGCTCACAGCACGGAACATGGGCGGTCAGGGCTGCATATTCCAGATTCGTTCACAATCGATGGGCTTGAATGGTGGTCCACCTATGAAGCGAGCAGAATCATTGTGACCAGCGGCTCAATGAAAGGCGAAGTGTGCGGACACTTCCATGTTTCTGATAGCAAGGTTGAGATCATTCCAAACGCGATCGACCCATCTGCATATGAAGGGTCAGTTGACAGAGGCGCCGTGCGCGCGCGTTGGGGCATACAACCGCATGAAAAACTTGTGCTGTGTGTTGGGCGTCTTGTGCCTCAGAAAGGAATAGAATACTTGATACACTCCGTGCCGATTGTGACTAGAAGGCGACCTGAAGCCAAATTCATCATTGTCGGCGACGGTTGGTACAGAGACCACTTGGAATACCTAGCCAACACAAGCGGACAAAGATGGAGAATCACCTTCACAGGTTTCATTTCTGACTGGGATCTAATCGCCTTGACAAAAAGCGCCGACGTAATGGTTGTACCATCTGTTTACGAGCCTTTTGGCATAGTTGCCCTTGAGGGAATGGCTGCTGGCGCGCCAGTCGTGACAAGCCAGGTTGGCGGCTTAACCGAGTTTGTTGAGCACGATCGCACAGGGATTTTTGTCTACCCCAGAAACCCTGAGTCAATAGCGTGGGGCATCGACCGCATCCTGTCGAACCCAGGTCACGCTGACTGGCTGGTGAAGAACGCTCGGGAAGTCGTGCATAGAACTTACAGCTGGGAAGCAGTTGCCAAAAAGACTGCAAAGGTATACAAGGAAGTTGTGGGATAAAGTGATTATATGAGCGTGCCATCTGCGCCTCAAGTGCCTGAAGAATTCCGCGTCTTATCCATGATGCATAACATAGGCGCCATAAACCCGGAACGATCACTGTCCACAGATGAATTGGCACTTTGGACTGGAATGGACGCAGCCACCATAATAACGTATCTGCAGAAACTGCGTGAAGGCGGCTACGTCGAATTCGTGCAAATCAGCGGCATCGAGAAATACCATGTAACGCGCACTGGCATAATGAAAGTCTTAACCCTATACAGCTAACCAGCGATCGCCCGTAGACCATACACAGACTGGGACAGATCACGAAGAGAAATTTCTCAAACTTGATGATGACACTACAGCGCGTGGCCAATCATCAACACGCACACAGCCTGCAGCCTTAACATAGAAGTAGTTGTCAACAAAACACGCGGGGTTGACAACTACTTCTGAGCAAAGCCACCTGGCGTTATTACAATTTCTAAGCGAAAGTTAACGACCCATGAAACAAAAACCCACGCTAACATCCAAGAAGTCGTTGTAAGAAGGCACTACACCAGTCAACAACAACTTCAAAACAGCCACACCCCCTTAACACATGACATCCTGCTCGTTGATGTCACAGGGAACAGTTGTATGACGATGTCCACACAGCTTCAGCCAAATACATACGTGATGATGGTGAAACAATAGCGCGAGTCAACACTAACACGCACACAGACAGACTGCGTCTGCATGTTCCACCACAGTTGTCCAAGCTTTCCGAGCTGCTACATTTTAGAAGAAGGTATAAGGCGCTTATCGCCTTCTTCTTTTGAATTTCTTTTCTCGCAGAACTCATCAACATAGTTGTTACGTGTGCGTAGAGTCAGACCGCGACAACACGCAAACGAGTTTCGCCCATACAACGTTACCAGTCATGGCTACTTCAAGCTCTGATCACAATCTCTTCTCTTCTTCGGCAACAGCCTCTCTGAGGCTCTGAGCTGCATCTTCCGGAGAAACCACATTAATGTACATACCAGTGCTCTTCTCAAACCCAGCCCAAATACTCAAACGCGGATAAACTTCCAAATGCCAATGATAATAATCACTCGCTCCACTCGTTATCTGATGAAACCCGTAATTGTAAGGCGGATCACCTAGCAACGTTCGCAAGCCGCCCAAACTCATCCGCATAGCCTGAGCCAAAGCAGTCACCTCGCTCTGAGACAAGTCCAATAGGCAGCACTGATGCTTCCTAGGAAACACCCAAAACTCAAACGGATTCATACTAGCCCACGGCGCAAAAACAACAAAATCCTTATTCTTCCAGATAAACCGAGGACCCTGTTCTTCCTTCTCAATAATGTCACAAAAAACACAACCACCACTCTTCTTGAAAAACTCACGGCTAGCTTCAAGCTCTTCCTCCACAATTTTGGGCACAATAGGCGTTGCTATAATCTGCGAGTGAGCATGCGAAAGCGAAGCCCCAGCCTCAAGCCCATGATTCCTAAAAACAGAAACATACGCAACGTAACGCTTTGAACTAAGTTCCTTCAAGCGATCAACATAAGCATTCACAACATGAACCAACTGAGAAACACTAACCACAGCCGGATGATCATCATGCCTAGGCGACTCAACCAACACCTCATGATGCCCGCTTCCCCTAGCACGACCATAAATCCCTTCTTCAAGCCCAAGCCCCTCACCCTCACTCTCCCGAGGAGGCGCGAAAGCAGGGTAAAGGTTAGGCACACATCGAATAAGCCAGTTCTTGTGACGCAGACCATCCGAGTCTCTATCCCTTCTTATTCCGCTGTCGATCGGAAGATAAACCAAAACAGCAGGCGGAGTCATATGCTCATTGCCAGACTCGAGAGCACAGACACCACTCGGTTTGCTTTCTTGAGGCGCTCCTTTGAAATCAGTTGGGCGTTTCTTCCTTGCCGCGGCAATCACTACCCAGCGGTCGATTAAATAGTCTCGGCGCATCTCGTTAGTTGCAACTGGAGCCGCAGTCAAGCCGCAACACTTCAGCACTCATGCGGAAGCTAGCCTTTTTTAGGCTTTTGGGACTCCAACAACTCATTATAGACTTGGATCGTTTTCTTAGCTATCTCGTCCCAAGTGAATTCCTTCAAAACTCGTTTTCTGCCGTTCAGACCTAATTGCCGTCGTTTCTCAGGGTCTTGCAACGAGTTTATGATGCCCCATGCAATATCCGTCGGATCATTTGGATTAACATGAAAACCACATTGATCCTGCCCTGTAGGAACAACTATTTCACGCATACCACTGACTCCGCTTGCTCCAACCACCACAGGCTTTTCCATACTCATCGCTTCGATAGCCACTATGCCAAAAGGCTCATACACGCTGGGAAACACCGCAACATCACAGGCAGCATAATGAGCGATGCGATCTTCTTCAGGGATAAACTCGAAGCAGAACTTAACATTGTCATCGATCCGAAGGTTGTGCGCCAATCGACCCAAGTAATCTTGCATGTCACCTAAGCCAACAATCACAAGCTTGGCATTTGGAATCTTCTGCAACACATGAGGCATCGATGCAATAAGTTTGTCCACGCCTTTAACCCACACCAGCCTACCTAAGAACAGCACCATCAAATCATCGTCTTTCAAACCGTAACGCGCACGTATCTCCTGAATCTTCTCCTTACTTACTTCATTAAGATTGTACTTCTGCGGGTCAACACCATTATACACCACGCGAATCTTCTCAACTGGAAAACCAAGCCCAATAAGCTCGTCTCGCATAGCATTTGAGACAGTCACAACGATGTCGGCTGTCTGCGCCGCTCGCATCTCAATGTTACTCACAACTTCCGAGCCATTACCCATCGTGCGTCCCTTCTCAGTTGAATGAACATGAAAAGCGAACGGCATACCTAACTCACGTTTAATGGCGATGCCCCCCATGGCTGACAGCCAATCATGCGCTATGGCAATGTCGAACAGGAAACCTTCGCTGCGCACAAGCTCGTTCACCATCTTCGACGCCGTGAGATAATTGTACACCAAGAGCTGTGAGAACAGGTGAATGCCCCTGCCCCACTTCCTCACATCCTCTGCAATAACATCGGGCAGTGAGTCTGAAACGTCAATGTGTAACGGACGGTGAATCTCTATGCCTCGCCACAATTCCCTTGTGGGGAGGCTTCCAGTGTCGTCGTTCATGGTGAAAACGGTTACATCATGATCGAGCAACACGAATTTCCTCGTTATCTCAGCAGCGTATGTGCCCAAGCCTCCCACGATTTTCGGTGGATACTCATAGACTAGCACTGCCATCTTCACAGTGAATCACTCCTATCCGAGCTCTGTCGATTCTTTTCCTATAACAGCATTGAATTTTATAAGGTGTATGCATCCAGCATTCATCCAAAACTTGCGAAACCATGCAAAAGTCTGAAAAGGCTCCTCGCTTACTCTATCTCTGTCGCAGTTCGGAGGGGATTGAAACATGAGTTTGGGCGAAGAAAAAATGCGGATTCTTGAACTGCTTTGGGAGCAAGGGCAACCTATGATGCTGAAGGAGGTTGCTCAAAAAGCCGGATTGAAAGTCGCAGCGACAAACATGCATCTGCTAGGACTGAAGAAGACAGGGCACGTTCACACTCCTAAACATGGACACTATGCAATTACTGATTTGGGCAGAGGAGCTCTCGGCTTCCCCAAGACTGACAAGGCATTGGCAGGAAAGATACTGAGCCATGTCTCAACTGACAAGGCGTTTCACTTCTATACAGGTGTGCACCAATATACTCATGTTATAGCTCATAGTCTAGCTGAATTTGTTGACAAATTGCATAAGATCGACGTCAAATCAGTTGAGTTTCACGTCCCACGTCGAGATTTTGAACATTGGGTCCAAAGCTTGGGCGATGTGGAACTTGCTAAGAGATTAGGTGTGATCCGAAATCTGCACGCGCACGGAGAGGACTTGAGAACAAGAATCTATGAGACAGTGAAGCACCGATTAGAAGAACTTAAACACCATCACGGCTGACATACCATTTGACAGTGCCACAAAACAAATATAGCGCAGACCGAAGAAAACGCGCTGCAATCCAAGACCAAGAGGGTTAATTATATATCCTTAAAAAACCGAAAACTGTAGCTTGGTGGAAAAATGAGAGCGAGATCTAACAAGGGAGTTTCAACCACAGTCATGATAGCGGCTGTAATCATCATAATCGTGCTCGTCGGTGCTGGAATCTACTACTATCAGAGTCAGCTTCCGAGACTGAAGGAAACTCTGATCATGGGAACAACAGACTCCGTTGAATCCGTTCTCGACCCTGCACAAGCCTACGATTTCTTCGGATGGGAGATAATCCAAGCGACGGGCTCAGGACTCGTTGATCTTCAACCTGGAACACCGAACGGCGCAAGTGCCGCTGATATCATTCCAGCGTTAGCTACTGATTGGTCCTCAAGCGCCGATGGATTGCACTGGACATTCAACCTGAGACAAGGAGTCAAATACACGGATGGAACCGAATTCAACGCCACTCACGTGAAATACACTTTTGACAGAGGAATAGACATCGCACACCCAGATGGCGCCTTCGTCGGAATTGGCTACGGTGACATAATAGACAATGTTGAGGTTGTAAGCAAATACCAAGTTAGGTTCAACCTGAAGATTCGATTCGCGCCTTTCCTCTCATTGATGGCTTGCCAAGCTTCTTTCATAGTCAACCCAAAATATGCCCCCGCAAACGCACCAGTTAACTACACTGCTGGAAATGCAAGAGCAAGTAGTCCCATGGATCTTGGCCCATACAACCTAACAAAGTGGACTAGAACAGCTGGAAAAGACCAAGAGATGCGCCTTGAAGCGAACCCCAACTACTGGGACGCTGGCTCAGGGCTTCCAAAAACGAAGACCATCATAATCAAGTTCTACAGTGACGCCACAGCGCTCCGTTTGGCAATTGAGGGCGGCGAGATTGACGTAGCATTCCGGCAACTAAGGGCATCCGACATTATTGACCTCAAAACGAAAACAAGCGTCAAAGTGTGGGAAGGAACCGGAGCATTCATCCAATACTTGGTTTTCCAACACGAGATCAAACCTTTTGACGATGCTAGAGTCAGAAGAGCTGTTGCAGCAGCAATAAACAGAACTGCTCTGACAAAAACTGTGTTTCTAGATCAAGCAACGCCATTGTACAGCATGATACCCATCGGAATGTCGGGACACACTGATACTTTCAAGAAGCTCGGCGACGCCAATTACACCTTCACCAGGAACACACTCAATGACGCAACGATTTTCGGAGGACCATATACAACAACTAACAAGTTAGTAGTGAACCTCTGGCATGAAAACTCAGGGCATTATCCACAGAGCAATGATTTAGCTTTAGTGCTGAAACAGTCACTCGAAGCAAGCGGCGTCATACAAGTCAATCTCAATGGTCTAGATTGGCCAGCCTACAGAGCCAAGAGAAATGAGGAAACCATGCCTGTTTACATCTACGGCTGGTATCCCGACTACGTGGATCCAGATGATTACATATACCCATTCCTACATTCCTCAGGTGGTTCATGGCTTCACCTCAACTATAACAACTCTCAAATGGACAGGCTGATCTCATGGGCGCGTGGAAACACTACGGAGACGGCTAGAAACAGCCTATATTCACAGATTCAAGATCTGATGGTCACCGACTCTCCAATGGTGTCGCTGTATCAGAGTGGAGCTTGGGCCGTGACGAAGCCCAGTGTGAAAGGCGTTTACCTTGACATTTCGCAAAACTGGCGGCACTGGCTAGTCTACGCTGAAGAATAAACTTAATTCTCTCCCTCTTTTTCTATTCTGAGTCAAGCGAAAAACGTCAATTGGATAGGTGTCACTCTACGGGTTTGCGTTCATATATTGTAACTAGACTCTTGCTCACAATCCCAATGATAATGCTGCTCCTCTCCATAGTCTTCATCGTTGTACGAGTCTTACCAGGAGATCCCGTCTTGTTGCATTTCGAAAAATACGAGCGACCTGAAGCCATTGAAGAGATGCGACGCAACCTAGGGTTGGACAAACCTCTCTGGGTGCAATATTTCGACTACTTAGGCGGTCTGTTGCGGGGTGACCTCGGCAAATCAATGCAGGACTATTCTCCAGTTGGACAGCAGATCTTCTCAGCCTTTCCCGCCACGCTCGAACTGGCAATATACTCCATGATTATCGCGGTTGTCCTTGGAGTTCTACTAGGAGTTAGAGGAGCCAAGAAATACAACACGCTTGAAGATCACTCGATAAGAAGCTTCGGAATAATCACATACGCTATTCCAGTCTTCTTTCTAGGCATGATCCTGCAAATGATGTTCGGCATATACCTACGCTGGTTTCCAACTGGCACACGAATCCTGCCCACGATGGAGCCTTACGGCTTAAGAATAGGAGGCATATACCTCTCAACCGGTTTGTACACAGTCGACAGTCTGCTCGAAGGAGACCTTGTTAAATTCGTTCAAGCACTTAGGTATCTGTTCCTCCCCTCATTGACTCTCGGTCTGGTCTTATGCGGAATTTTTCTCAGACTAACAAGAACCAACATGCTTGAAACCCTCCGGCTTGACTTCGTAACAGCTGCAAAGGCAAGAGGGCTAAAAGATAACACTGTGACCTACAGCTACGCCCTAAGGAATGCATTCCTTCCAGTGCTTACTATGATGGGACTACAATTCGCAGCTCTTCTCGGTGGCGCCATTTTAACCGAAACCACTTTCTCGTGGCCTGGACTGGGCAAATATGTTGTCGAAAGAATCAACTTCAGGGACTACACAGCTATTCAAGGGGCTATTGTCTTTTTCGGACTTCTCGTCGCCCTAGTAAGCCTTGCTGTCGATATTCTATACGCCTTTCTCGACCCGAGAATAAGGCTGTAGGTGTAACCAGTGAAGAGAATTAGGCAGAGCATTCTTGGGCAACTTGTGCCTGGCTTGTCTTCGCTTCCTAGGAGAGGCTCTGCAGGTTGGATAACAATCATTGGGTTTGTTATTGTGGTCACCATCGTTTTAATGACTTTGCTAGCCCCATGGATATCGCCTCGCGATCCCTCACGCACAGATGATCGTGTGATAGCGATTCCTCCAAGCCAAGGGTTCCCTTTGGGCACGAACCATTTGGGTCAGGATGTGCTCAGCCGGCTCTTCTGGGGGGGTTCGATTATGCTTCAAGTCGCAGTTGTCTCAGTCTTGTTATGTCTAGCGGTAGGCGTTCCTATCGGTCTTCTTTCATCTTACGCTGGCGGAATCCCTGACAAAGTCACATCTCTTCTCATGGATAGCATCTACGCGTTCCCAGGACTAGTTCTGGCTATTGCAATAGCCGCAACGCTTGGAAGAGGAGTCGTTAACATGGCGCTTTCAATCGCAGTTGTCTATATACCGTCCTACTTTAGGGTCATCAGAAGCCAAGTTCTAACAATCAAAGAGTTGTCTTACACAGAAGCCGCCGAGTCAATGGGCGCTAAGCGCCGCACTGTGATATCTAGCTATATTCTACCCAACGTTGTCCCGTCAATTGTGGTTGTTGCCACAGTGAACTTTGCCGACGCCATATTAACTGCTGCTGGCCTGACATTTGTGGGTTTGGGAGTCTCCTATGATATTCCCGATTGGGGCTACGACCTTGTGAACGGAAGGGCTTTGCTGCCTAGTGGAGCTTGGTGGGTCATAACTTTTCCAGGTCTCATGATTGTTCTCCTAGCATTAGGTTTCACGTTAATAGGCGAAGGATTAAGCGAATTGTTGAATCCGCGGCTCGAGCAATGAGGTAAACCCATGCCATTATTGGATGTCGCCTCATTAACCGTGGTATACCGCGCTAAAAGAGGAAATGTCAAAGCAGTTGATGATGTCTCCATATCTTTAAACAAGGGCGAAATACTGGGCATCGTCGGTGAATCGGGTTCAGGAAAGTCAACCCTTGGTCTCTCCTTGATCCGCCAAATCCCTCCGCCAGGAGTTGTTGTCAGTGGTGCAATACGGTTAGACGGAAGAAACATCCTGAACCTTAAAGAGCATGAAATGCTTCTTCTTAGAGGAAGGAAAATCGCCTTCGTTTTTCAGGATCCTATGACCTCGCTAAACCCAGTTAAGAGCATCGGGGCGCATTTTGTCGAATTACTGCGAACTCACGAGCCGAACTTGAAGGAAGCAGACGCGATCCAACGCGCCAAGGAGATACTCAAAGTTCTAGGCATTTCGGCTGAGCGACTAAGTGACTATCCGCACCAATTCAGCGGCGGCATGCGACAAAGAATCATGATAGGCTTAGGCGTCGCGCTTAACCCCGACCTTGTAATCGCCGATGAACCCACAACAGCCCTCGATGTCATTGTTCAGGCAAAGACCTTGGATCTGTTGAAGAGGCTCCGTGACGCCTACGGCATGGCCCTTGTCCTCATAACCCATGACCTTAGCATCGCACTTGAGAGATGCGACAAAATCATGGTTATGTATGCAGGCCAGCTTGTTGAATATACACGCAGTAAAGATATACAGGATACTCCGCGCCACCCATACACTCAAGGATTAATGCGAAGCATTCCAAACATTGAATTAACTGACCAACGGCTGGTTGCCATTCCGGGAAATCCTCCAGATCTGCTCAACCTGCCCATGGGCTGCCGCTTCAATCCGCGCTGCTCATATACAATGATCCACTGTCTAGATAATACCCCACTCATAAGCATTGACGAGCAGCATTTCGTCCGATGTTTTCTCTATGGAGGCTAGCGACACCTGAGCGCACTCCTTGAAGCCACAAGTCTAGCCAAGTATTTTCCAGTTCAGAAGAGCTTCCTTGAGAGGATGTTCTCACGAAAAACAGAGTATGTCAAAGCTGTAGACTACATTGATTTCACTGTCATGAAGGGAGAGATCTTCACCCTTGCTGGAGAGAGCGGATGCGGAAAGACTACTGCAGGGAAACTCATCCTGAGACTGATAGAACCCACAGCAGGCAAGATAGTCTTTGACGGCATAGATATCACCGCATCAAGGCCCGAAGAACTGAGGCAACTAAGGAGAAAAATGCAGATGATTTTTCAAGATCCGTACGCTTCGCTAAATCCTCGTATGAAGATTGGAGACGCTGTGGGGCATCCGCTCGAAATACATGAATCCACTTCAGAGACTGAAAAAAGAGAAAGAGTCCTGAACACGTTGGCTAAGGTGGGATTGACCCCGCCAGCGCAATTCTTTAATCTTTATCCTCATCAGCTAAGCGGCGGTCAAAGGCAACGTGTTGCTTTAGCCAGATCAGTGATTCTAGAACCAGAATTCATAGTAGCCGATGAACCTGTTTCTATGATCGATGTGTCCTTGCGAACGACAATAATTGACCTAATGCTGGATTTGAGAAGCGACCTTGGCCTCACTTACCTTTTCATCACTCATGATCTGGCTGTGGCCAAGTACATATCAGATAGGATAGCCTTAATGTATCTTGGAAAAATAGTGGAGATGTGTGACAAGAACGAGTTCTTCTCTAGTCCAGCTCATCCCTACGCTCAAGCATCACTTTCAGCAGTTCCAGTTCCCAGTGTTGAAAGAAAGCGAAAACCAGTCGAACTCAAGGGAGAAGTGCCCTCAGCCATTAGCATTCCTTCAGGATGTCGTTTTCACACAAGATGCTCGTATACAACTGAAAGATGCCGACATGAGGCTCCACCGTTATTTGAAAGAAGAAGAGGACACTGGACTGCATGTCACTATGAAATCGATTTTCAACAGGGCATCCGGCTACATGACATAGACTATGGAAACAAGCCCTGAGCCTGTTATCCTATGCCTTCTTAAATCTGCCTTTAAGTTTCTCCAGGACTTGAGGTAATGTCGTGTACTCCAAGGTCTCTTCGGGCAACCTTGCAGGTTCGAACTCGCCCATGCGACGAAACGCTGCGGCGTATTCCATCGCTTCTCGCCTTGCCATGTCGAAAGCTGGATCGTTGAACAAGTCGCTTATCATAGGCTGACCATCATCATCGCAAGCTATTCCTCCATTGCAGATTTGAAAGCCTATTCCGACCATTCTAGGCGGTCCGTCGAAAACCGTGCATTGACTGTCTTTCAAACCAACAGGCATGATCGGGCCCCAGTGACTACCTCGCATCCAACCTTCGACAAAATAGCTGTGCATAAAAGGTACGAGTATCTCGCCAACTGCAGGTAAACCGTACTGAGCTCTCACAATTGCGACCGGGTCGTCCTTTCCGACGTATTTTCCTGCAATCAGAGACAGCTTCGTGGTGCTTGTGGCAGCGCAGATCTGATCATCTCGAGCTCTCCACATACGTGAAACTGTGTAGCGTTGAGTACTTCCAATCAACGCAACTAACTCATGCAATTCCTCGGGTGTTTTCACAACTACCTTCATGTTTTTTTTCACGTCCAAGACTTCGAATTTGAAGCCGCCTGCCATATGCGGGTCAATTACAAGCCCAGCTGTGTTTGAGGGGTCTGCGAATACGCGGTATAAAGGGTAATTGAAGGCGCTGCTCGAAGCCTTGTCTGCCGCAAAAATGATAACGGGGTCCGAGGCTCGTTCCTCAAACTCTATTTCAGCGCAGCCAGGTCCCATGCCACGTATATTGCCGCTGAAAGCAGTTCTCAAAATGTCCTGTCCAGCACCGTAAAGCTTCAGTTTCTTGGCCTTATTGCTGACTTCAGAGAACGTCTCCCAAGCCAGCTTATGAATCTGAGAGTTCTCTTCTCCCTTTTGGTGGACCATTAAGAGTTCAAGGTCGTCTCCAGCATGGAAAACGAAGTGACTATTAATCAGTCCCTTCTCCTGAGCCTTGCTCAATCGCTTTTCAGCCAGGTTTAACAAAGGTTTAGGCGTCACATGGTGTCCAGTCAGTGAACCCACATCGCACTTGATTAGCGACACTGTAGTCTTATTCACCATCTTTCTCACGCAGAGCCTAAGCTTAACAGAGGGTTCTACTTCATTCCTAAGCAAGTTTAAAAGGTTTCTTCATATCCGCCAATCCCTCAACTTCATTAAAGGCTTTTACCTTCTTGAATGCAATTACAATAGGAGACATGAATGGACAAGCACACGACAGTCTCAGCTAAAATACCTGATGAGGTCTACAAAGAGTTCGCATTGAGAATTCCGGAAGGCGAAAGAAGCAATTTCATAAGAGACGCCATAAAAGAGAAACTGCAGAGGGTTCCGCGACCTGACAGGATTTTCAATATGGAGCAACGGATCAAGAACTTGGAGATCAGCTTGGCCGAAATAAAGCGCGCCCTCACCGAGCTAGAAGTTCTGACATTTGACAAAGAAAGGCTTAACCCGCACGCGTTCTGCGTCGATGACACTGATCACAAGATAGTAGATTATCTACTTCACTACAAGGGAGCAACGACACCCGAGTTGGCAGGCTACCTGAGAACCAACCGCTGGCACGTCTTGAACAGACTTCGAAAACTGCAGAAAAGGTCAAAAACGCAGCTAGGCACACCAATCATTGAATACTCTGCAGCAGAGCGTCAAGGCAAGAAGAAAGCATGGTGGCTCATCAAAGAAACAGTCGAAGCCTAGACGCTTAACCTTCAATACAAATCGGGGCAATTGTTTTAAAGCCAAAGTGAATTAATAATGCAGAAGGATGTGTAAGCAAAATGGCGCCTTCCAATCAGCTCATTAAAGCCTATTTTATGGCCATTGTCAAGAAAGGAACTGAACACGAAGTCGCCGGAAAGCTACGAAAGCTGAGCGGCGTAAGCGAAGTGGTGGTAACGTATGGACTGTATGACATTGTTGTCAGAATCGAAGCCCATAACCTAGGTCAACTTGACGCATTAATCACTGAGATGAGAAAGATAGAAGAGATAGTTCAGACAAGCACACTTGTAGGCGCGTAGCAAGCCAACAAAAGACTGGCTCTCTGTAGCTGCGCTCAACCTTTAATAATTCATGACTAACACTCAGTCTGAAGGAGGGCCCGTTGCCCAGTCAGGATTAAGGCGCCGAACGCTCGCGTGACCTCGCGACCGTGTGCAGGCCTCCGGGCACATCTTTGTGAGAGAGAGCCGGAGAACCGGGGTTCAAATCCCCGCGGGCCCGCTTTTCGAATGAGCGAGCTTTCTTGAACGAGGCGGAAATAAACTGGCTGCACTGTTGCGTTGAATGGCATTGTATAAATAGGTACGTGCCGTTTCAGGAGTCATATCAAGACTGGCTTTGAGGGTTTGACAAATGAGGGATGCGATTCCTATTCTTTTGATGGGAGGCCTATTCGTCTTAATCCATGGTTTGGCTTTGGTAGTCATAACGCCTTTTGAAACTCTGGGGCTCGGCGTTTTTGAGAACCCTAATGATCCCTTAAATGTGGTTTATTTCCTATCGTCGCTTATGGTGATCACGGCTGTTTTGCTTTTGATTGCCAAGTTATGGAAAAAGCGTTTCGTGCAGATTATTGTGTTGGGATCTATTGGCTATGTAGCATTTTATGTGTTTTATCCGCTCTTGACTATCGCAATATCAGAAGTGTTAGCCGCGATTCTTTCAGCTGGGGCTGTGGCTGCCGTGATAATGTTGCTTGTCAAGTATCCCGAATGGTATGTGATAGATGCATGCGGCATATTGCTTGGGCTGGGCTCTATGGCCATGCTTGGCATATCGTTAAGCATATCCTTAGCCATCGTTCTGCTAGTTGGACTAGCCGTTTACGATGCTATTTCAGTGTACAAGACTAAGCACATGATCGATCTGGCAGATGTTGTTTTGGACCTGAGACTTCCAGTTATGCTCGTCATACCTAAGAGGCGGAAGTACTCACTGATCAAGGATGCGAAGAGCCTGAAACAGCAACTTAGCGAAGGAGAAGAACGTGGCGCATTCTTTATGGGGCTAGGCGACATCGTGATGCCTGGGATTCTGGTTGCGTCCACATTTTACAATATTGCTGGCGCTGGGCTTTCTGTTGCCTTATCGGTAATGACTGGCACAATGTTTGGCTTCGCAGTGCTTGTGAGCTTCTTGCTTAAAGGGAAACCGCAGGCGGGATTGCCCTATCTCTGTGGGGGCGCTATTCTGGGTTATGTAATATCAAGCTACTTGCTGTTTGGGGAACTGGTTGGCTTGTCGCTCTCAATCTGAAATTCAAACTTCGCTAACTAATAGTTATATATTCTCTGTGCCTTCTTTCACTAGAAACTTCAGTGACTGCCGTGAAATGTGCGCTTAGCGAGAATGTGAATGCAGCATGACCGTTGCCAATCCCTTCATGGAGTTCCGCAATGCTTGCGTCTCAGTTCTCAGGGACGCTTTGAGTAAGCTTTATCCTGATGTTGCTGTCTCGCTTGCGTTAGAATCGCCGCCTAGCTCTGAGTTCGGTGAGCTGTCGTCGTCGGCCTGTTTCGAGCTTGCCAAATTGGTTGGAAAGAAGCCTCTGGAGGTTGCTGAGCAAATCGTTGGTAGCTTGGATTTATCTGGGGTTTCGCTCCTGCAGGCTGTTAAGCCTGCTGGCGCTGGATACGTGAACTTTTATGTGAACCCCAGGGAGTTTGCTGAGCTTACTTTGGGATCTGTTGCAACGCTCAGTGATAAGTATGGTTTTGTGAAGGTTGAGAAACCCGTGAAAATTATTGTGGAGCACACTAGTGCTAACCCGAGTCATCCGATTCACATTGGAACTGTTCGTAACTCTGTTCTGGGCGATGTGCTGGCGCGTATGCTGGATGGTAGGGGGCACGAGGTTTATCGGCACTACTATGTCGACGATGTCGGCCGTCAAAGCGCGGTTATAGGCTACGGATATGAAAAGCTAGGCAGCCCAGAACCCGGCGGCAAGCCTGACCATTTCATAGGTCGAATATACGCTGTCACCAATTGCATCGTCGAGATTCAGAAGCTGAAGAGGGCGGTTGAGAAAGCTCAGAGTCAAGCAGATACTGAGGCTGTCGCAAAGTTGATGCGTGACCTGCACGACTGGACAGCTGCTGCAGTTGAATTAGAATCTGTTCAGCCACAGTTATTTACGAAGCTGTTGGACAAAATCAACAAGGACGAAAATCCTGACGCGAGAATTGCAGAGCTCAATCTTGAGTATGAACGAGGCGAGAGAGATACAGTCAAGAAGCTTATTCGCAGAGTAAGCGAGCTCTGTTTGGAGGGCTTTAAGCAAACTTTGGGCGGAATTGGTATTCGTTTTGACTCTTGGGATTGGGAGAGCGATTTTGTTTGGAACGGTGATGTGGCGCGGGTTTTGATGCGGTTAGGTGAAACGCCGTATGTTTTCCATGTGGGTGAGGTTTTGGAGTTTAACGCTAACAAGGTGGTTGAGGATTTAGGGCTCAGGGCGCTGTTGGGTTTAAGCGAAGATTATGAGGTTCCGTCGTTGACTTTGGTGAGGGCTGATGGCACTACGTTGTACACTACGCGGGATGTGCCATATAGTCTCTGGAAGTTTCGCAGGGCTGACCAGTTGATTAATGTGGTGGGTATGGAGCAGACGTTGGCTCAGTTGCATTTGAAGATCGCTTTGGCTGCATTGAGGCAGTTGGACAAGGTGAAGAACCTGCGGCATTTCGCTTATAATCTGGTCAGTTTGCCTGGGTTTAAGATGTCGAGTAGAACTGGACGTTACATTACGTTAGATGAGACTGTGGAGGAGGCGGTTAGGCGGGCGTATGAGGAGGTTTCTAAGCGGTCGCCTCGGTTTTCTGAGGATGATAAGAAGCGTATTTCTAACGCTGTTGGTATAGGTGCCATCAGGTATGCGTTGGTGCAGGTTGATCCGGCTAAGCCTGTGGTTTTCACTTGGGATCGTGTGTTGGATTTTGAGAAGAATAGTGCGCCGTATATTCAGTATTCCTATGCTAGGGCGGGTAGCATTCTGCGCAAGGCTAGGCGTAAGCCGCGTCGCGCTGACTACGCGCTTCTGAAAGAGTCGGTTGAACGCAGTCTGGTCATATTGTTGGCTAGGTTTCCGGATGTGTTTGTTGAGTCTGTGGAGGCTCTTCGTCCGAATCAGGTTGCTGATTATGCTAATGTGTTGGCTGATAAGTTTAACACGTTCTATAATGCGTTGCCTGTGATTAAGGCTGAGCCGAGGGGGCTTAGTGATGCTAGGTTGGTTTTGGTGGGTGCGACGCGTACAGTGCTTAAGAATGTGTTGGGGCTGCTTGGGATAGAGGCTCTGGAAGTTATGTGAAACTGCGTTGGGGCAAGATTGAAGTGGGTTTATTTCGTTGGTATTTCTTCGATTATTTGTGCGGCTGTGCTGGTTCCGATGCGGTTGGCTCCTGCTTTGATCATGGCTAAGGCGTTTTCGAGGGTGCGTATTCCGCCGGCTGCTTTGATGCCCATGTTTTTGCCTACTGTTCGTCGCATTAGTTTGATGTCTGTGGTTGTTGCGGTTCCGCCGAATAGTCCTGTTGAGGTTTTCACGTAGTCGGCTTCGGCTTCCTGTGCTAGTTTGCATGCTGTGCGTTTTTCTGTGTCTGTGAGTAGGTTTGTTTCGATTATGACTTTGACTGTGATGTTGGGGTTTGTGTGTTTGGTGTTTGTGACTGCTTGTATGTCGTTTTTGACTGCGGCGTAGTCTTTGGATTTTAGTGCGCTTATGTTGATGACCATATCGAGTTCTTGGGCTCCGAGTTGTGTGGCTCTGCGGGCTTCCTCTGCTTTGATTTCGGGTAGTGTTGTGCCTGTTGGGAATCCTATGGTGCTGCATACTTTTGTGTTGGTGTTTCCGAGTGTGTAGCGTGCTAGTTCGACGTAGTATGGGTTGACTACGACTGTGCCGATGTGGTGTTTTTGGGCTTCCCAGCATAGTTTGATGATTTCGTCCTTGGTGGCTGTGGATCGGATCAATGTGCTGTCGATCATGCTGGCTAGTTCGAGTCTGGTTGGGGTTTTCATGTTTTTGTGGGCTTCCTGTTTGTGGTTTGGTTGTCTAGTAAGTGTTGGTTTTGTGGCTAAAGCTTATCGGTTTAGTGTTTCCTCTCCAGAATAGGTAGATTTTGGTTTGCAGTAGTAAGGCGGTTATTGTGATGAGTTTGGCTAGTTTTTCTGTTGTTGCGGTTTGTAGTCGTTGGCGGTATTGTTGGTGTGTGCCGTAGGGTTCATTGTGAAAGAATTCTTTTGCGAGTCGGGGGTGGTAGTTTTGTGCGAAGGTTTGCCTTAGTGTGGCTACTTCAGCGTCTGTGAGGTTTTTGAGTTGTTTTAGTGCGTGGTTTTCGCTGCTGAGCAGTGTTGTGTTGAAGTCTAGTTTTTGTAGCGTGTCGCGTATAGCTAGCGCTTGTTTGGTTGGTGTTGTGGTGTGTATGCGTGTCATGCCTGCGTGTTCGAAGAATGGGTTGTATCGTGCCATGACTGCTGTGGTTTCGACGAGTGGTGTGCCGCAGTGTGGTAGTGTTTCGCGTACGAGGCGTTGTCCTAAGCCGATGGTTCGGTATTTTGGGTGTACTATGACGCGCATGATGTTGCTGAGTTTCTGGTTTAGTTCGCGTAGGGGCATGTGTGGTATGGCTAGGCGTCGTCCTGTAGTGGCTGTGGCGGGATAGGTGTAGACTATGATTCCGCAGAGTTCGTTGTTTTTGCGTGTGGCTTTGAATATTTTGCGTACTGCGCCCAAGTTGTGGCTGCGGTAGTGAAACTCTGCGAGTTTTTGGTAGTCTTGGCGTGTGCCGGGTTCGATTTTGATTTCCTGTAGCAGTGTGCATTGTTGGAGTTGGGGGTTTGGGTTGTAGTTGATTTCTAGTTGTTTTCCGTAGTGCTTGTGGATGTGTACGTTGGGTTGCAGGTCTGCGTAGAGGTCGGTGTGTGTGGTTGCTGCTATGACGGCTTTTCCGTGTTGTCTTGCGAGTTTTTGGATGTTGTGGGCGGTTATTTTTGCGGTGTCTCGGTCGAGTGTGGCTGCGAATTCGTCGAGTATCCAGAATTGTGCGTTGGTTTCGATTAGTTTGGCTGTGCGGTAGCGGTATTTTTGTCCGTCGCTGAGCTGAGCGTACGTGCGTAGGAATAGAAAGGCGTCATTCAAGCCTACGCGGCTTAAGAGTTCTAGGGCTTGCTCGGTTGTGGCGCCTACGGTTTCGATGATCGGCTGATCTCTTGGTGGTTGGATGTCGTTGATATTGGCTGCAGTGGCTGCCATATCGTGTTTGATGTCGTTTTCTAGGGTTCTGAGCAATGCGGATTTGCCGCTGCCTGATTCGCCTGTTATATATACTATGTCGTGTGGGCTGATTTTGAGTTCGACGTTGTCGTAGATGGTGAATCTGTGGGTTTGATCTATGCCGAGTCCGAAGCTTTCGGCAACTGCTAGGACGCGTTGGGTTGGTTGTGGGGCTGCTGTTTCGTAGCTTATGTCTATGATGAAGCGGTCGGTTTCACGGTCATATCGGCGGTGGTACTGGTTGATTTGAAAATGCTCTCGTTGGTGTCGTGTCATTTTTGTGGTGTCACCATTAGGTATGGTTCTGGGCTGAGTTTGACGCTGCACGATACAGCGAGGCATGTTGACCAGAATGTGTCGTCGTGTTGCCCTTGGGGATGGCTGAAACCTATCGTGCCGTCCTTGCGCAAGGTGAAGCGTTCGGTGTTGAGTTCTCCAACGTAGCTGCGCAGCACGGTGGGTGAGAGTCGGAGTTCTGTGAACGGGAATTTGTAGTTGTCATCGAGCATACGTTGTTTTAGAAGGCTGGCGAGCTCCTGTTTTCGCGTGGCTGTGAACGTGATGGGCTCCACGTTTTCGATGCCTGCGTTCTTCATGTCCTCGACTATGTATTCGCCCACGCCTGTGACGTCAACTCTGATGCGTTCGAAATACCGCCAACGGTCCGTCAGGCTTTTGATGTAGCCGATGACTGTGCCGTATTTTGTGCCTAGTGGGAAGACTTTCCAGTGACGCAGCAGTTGCCGTGCTTCGGTTTCTTCGGTTACTACGAGGACACTGTAGTCTTGGTGCTTGCCGAGGTCCAGTCCTGCGTGGAATTTTCCGCGTTTGATGCTGTCGAATGGGTGCAGTTCTAGCGTGCCGTCGATGCACTTGGTTATGAGGCTTTGTGTCAGCCAAACGGTCTCGTCTTCTGCCCAGTCTGCTTCCATTTCGCGTTTCCAGCGCCACGGATCTTCTGCGAATTGTTTCTGGATTTTTTCTAGGATGTTGCGTTTTAGGGGTCCATGGGGTTCGACTGCTTGTTGCCATGTGGCGTGGTGTTTGGCGAAGTCTTGGTAGTCTTTGTGGTTGATGATTTTGTAGAATAGTGAGTCCGTGCTCCATGGTGTGCTAGTGCAGATGAATTTGCCGTTGGTTGTGCCCAGTGTGAACAGTATGGCGTCGTACATTTCTTGGTCGTTGGGTAGGAAGGACATCTCGTCGCAGTAGACTATGTTAAGCGATGGACCTCTGATGGTTTCTGGACTATTTGGAAAGGCTTCTATTTGTGAGCCATTTGTGAAGCGTAGCAGTGTTCGTAATGGCTTGTTGCACGTGTCTGGTGGGAGTTTGCGTGTGAATTGGGTGATGCGGCGTATGACGAATTTGGCTTGTCGTAGGCTAGGTCCAACTATGCCTATGTAGCTGTCTGGATGAGTGAGCGCATACCAAAGCAACAATGCTGAGACTGTGTGGCTCTTGCCTGACTGTCTGCACCAGCGTGCAGCCACGAACTGGTTGTTTAGAAAGAGTTGGGTGAGTTCTTTTTGATAGGAGGTGGGTTCGAAGTTGAGGATGTTGCGGAAAAAGTCTAGGGGATTGTCGGTTTCCGCTTGAAGGCGAGTGGTTTCAGCCTGGCGGACTAAGTTTTCACTACGTTGAAGGCTGAGCCACATGGATGTTATCTGGTGCGGGCGCATTGTCCTTCGTTCTTTCGATGAGCTGTGCATACTTGCGTTCCAGCTCCACGAGTTTTGTTTCGATTTGGCGGTATCGGATGTAGTTGGCTAGAAGGTGGTCGTAATGGCGGGCGAGTGTTGCCACGGCTTGGAGTCTTTCGACTTCGACTTTGTTTAGTCCGGGTTGGGCGGAGGCTTGCAGTGCTGCCGCCAGCATTTTGAGGGCTTCTTCGGAGCTTGGTAGCTCTGGTGGGAGTGTGAGTTGCGTGGATGTTAGTGTTGACGATTCCTTAGAAACACTAACACCCAGTCCGAGTCTTCGGGCTTTCTCGTAGATTGCATGTTGGGTTTTTCCAAGCATGTCTGCGACTGCCTGGGCGTGTTCTCCAGACAATATCATCTGTCTGAGGGTTTCCTCTTCGTCTCTTGTCCAAGGTTTGCCTGGCATGTGTTTTCAGCTCTTTTGACCATAGAAGGCGCCTAATATGGTTCCGACTACGAGCATCATGGCTGCGAAGATTTCGTTGTTGAATGTTTGGAATACGATCATGTACGTGGTTTCTAGGGCTGTGAGCATGGCTAGGGCTATGAGGGCGAAGTACATGCCGTACAATAGTTTTTTGTCTGGTGTGATTTCGAGTTGTTGTGTGTCGCCGTGTGCGGTGCGGATTTGGATGGTTTTGGTTAAGGCTTTTTTAATGAAGTCTCGCATGGTTGCATGTCCTCCTTTTTAATGTTCTTCGGTGTCCGGTTAGGAACGAGTTGAGCAGAGTCTCAGCTTCTTGACTTGTGACCTCGTTTGGTGTTAGGACGCGGACTGTGATGGGCCAGTTTAATGGAACTGCGGTGTAGTCGATGTCATACATGCCGTCGGTGTACTTGAAGCTGTTTTGGGCTAGGATGATGTGCTTGTTCTTCTCGCCTAGGACGCCTAGGTAGATGCCCCAGCTTCGAGATGGAATGTCGATGGAGCCTTTGGAGAAAGAGCTCTTGCCAACGCTAGCGTCGTACCAATCGACCCTGACCAGATCTCCTAAGTTGAGACTCTTAATCTGATTCTGTATCTGCCAATTCATACAACATCATCAAGAAAGAAACCGAGCAGAAACATTGCTTATAAAGAAGAGCGAAATTTACCAATTCACAAATTTATTCAGACGGAGACAGACTGAGGCTAGAGCCCACCAATAGTAAGAGTGACTTGACAAGAAGGCAGAAACGTATTAAAGAGCATTGGCATAACATAAATAGTGCGTTGAGGGATAGCGCCAGAGGCACATGCTTTTCCTCCTAGCCCCCTAGGACGGGTGTCGCAGCATTATAGCGTGTGTGAGTCTCCGCGCTATCCTTTCTCATCACTGCTTATGTCTGGATCTTACGAGATTCCTCTGATTGCTCTTCCTTCACCTGAGTCTCCAGAAACTCTACCAGATTTCTCAGTTCTTTTATTCCAGCGCGAGTGAACGGCAAGGTTTTTGTAAAACCGAAGTTTTCTCCACTGGCGCTTAGAGTCACGTTGCCCGTTCCTTGTCTTGTACCTATAGTCGCTGTATCGTTCCTCATTTCCAAATGTGGAGACGGTGTCGTGGACTCTAGGCTTGCTCTCAGGTACGGAAAAACCTCAGTGAAGAGCCTTCTAAGCCCTTCAGAATGCTTTTGAACCTCTTGCCACGAAACACCTGGGATCAAGTCTTTAAGCTTTGACGGAAAAGCGGTTTCTTGTGGTATTTCTCCATGCCATTGGGTGAAGGCTTCTCTGACTATAGGGATCTGGTTAATTGCTTTAGCTTTTCCTTCCCTAGCCTTCGGCGCATCATACGGATCGGTAGCTTGAATTGCCACATCGGTCACCTTGACGAACCCTCTTTGTCGTTTCATAAGCCCATATGCACACACATCATCAAACTTGCGAAAGATGTAACCGCTAATGGCATCAGGACTTTTCACTTTGTAACCCAGCGCTTCGGCCATATCTTTGTTGCTCATTTTTCCATCGAATTTAGTGATAGCTTCCTCAGCGATTTTAAGCGCCTGTGCGAAAGTGACTTGGTTTGGGTAACTGAATTTGCCTACAGTTAGCGTGGATTTCCCCCCAAATAGCCTATACTATTGCTATATTTATGGTTTGCGTTTTTTTTGCGTGTGATTGTCGTTATTAAATTCCATACCAACTTTAGCAAGTAATATTAGAAGCTTGGCTCCAACTCTATTAATGGAACGGGAAGGTCTGCTGTTGCGACCTGTTGGTATAGCAGAATACAATGACTGCTGTACCGCCCGTTCGTCACTTTTGCTCTGTCCAAGGCGGTGGCGCCCATATGAGTAAGCCATACTCAGACGCGCCGACTCTGTCAAACAAATCGCGTATTTCCTTGAACCTAACGTCATTACCGCGCTCGAATTTTGACCAAATTGCATAGGCACAGAAGTCAGTTAGCTGCAGTCCTGGACTGCTTTTCGAATCATGAAAGAATATTGATTCAACGATCCCTTCTAATCGATTCTGGGTTTGAAACATGGCTTCAGGGGCAAACTCCCAGTTAGCTTCTCTGACCACTCCTTGTAGCCTGCCCTTGGTGAGGAACTCGCGGAGAGGTTTATCTGAGCTGATAGCCTCCGAATCGTATATCATGATCCCTAATTCCTTCGTACGCTGAAGAAACTTGGAGAATCTCGGAACCATGAATCGCATAGCCAATTGCCGAGGCGTTTCTGGAAACTTGTAACCTTCAAAGTGTTTGACTTTATCTATTACTATGGCGAACAATGTTGGTTCAATTGATCTGATAAGAGCAAACACGCCGTCAGCAAACTCTTTACGCTGGCTATCCGACAGCCTATTCCAAACGCCTCTCTTGTTTATCAAATCTCCATAATGAGCCTCAACCCCTTCCCAGCCAGAAGGAAAATACTTCTTACAAATAGCGTTAAGGCCTGTGTAGGATTCAAACCACTTCGATTCTTTGATGGCCAGACCTGCCAGCACATAATAATTATCCTTCCCTCTACCATAGGGAGGTGGAAACTCGGAATGACCACTCGCATCCAAAAACAAGAGATACATGGAATACTGGATGGCGGATTAACCATAAAAGTTTTAGCAAATGCTATCAAGGACCGTCCGCTACCGGTTTCATGAATTCATCAAGAATGCTGAAATCACGCTCTATGATTTTGAGATATTCGGGGAAGTATGTCTTCCTAACCACATCAATCAAGCAGGGAAGCGTGCTTGTTTCCGCCTTCTGAAAGCTCGTAAACTGAAGATGATTTGTCGGCAACACCTGCCAATCATCGCCTTCTTGGTAGAATTCGAACATCTCACCATCAAACACAATCACAGGAAAAGCAATGAATGACTTAAGTCTTTCACTCATGCCTTCAAGCGCAGAAAGAACTTGCTGGGTAGCTTCGTAGAAGTCATCTTTCTCTTTTCGCTTCGGTGAAGTTACCGCGCGTAGAACCCCCATTCTGATAGCCTTGTCCAAGACATGTATGCCCGAGACTTTAGACAATAATTCGTTGCGTTTCTCTGCTGGGTAACGTGCGCCTAGAAGACTGTAAACGCTTGCTTCCCTCAGTAGTTCGCCATACCTCTCAGATATGGGAGATTCACCAAGTTTCATAAAAAAGTCCACCAGCGTGTAAATCCCAGGTAGAAATTCTCCTTCTTTCTTCTGGGTGCAAAAAACCCATTCGTGATTTTCGCTTTTCTTGCATTCTATGAGTAGCACGACCCCCAACGGAGGAGGCGAAGATCCCAACTTCATTGCATAGATATCAACTGCTCTCAGCTTGCCCCATTCCTTGTCAATGTATGGCTGCTGATTTCCAACAATCCATCTATTCTTTCTAAGAATGTTTCCAATCTCAATCTCAGAAGGATAACCAGTCTTCAAGATATGCTTGCGAATTTCGCTTATTTTCTTCTGCAATTCTTCGTTGTTCATTCGATCTTCACCTTTATCCTCCCATCGCTTTTGCAAAGCCATTATCGACGATTATTCTTTCAGACTTCGAGGTTACTTTCCTCGACATTTGATTTCCGGGATTGTTAGCCTATTAGGTCTTTTATTTTTTTGAACACGTCGTTAGCGTAAATATTAGCTCCACAATGGTCGCAGACGCTTTGAGAACCCGCATCCGGAAACTTCACCAAAGCCCCACACTCAAGACACTTCAAATTCTGCACAACCATCGCTTCTAGTACCTGTTGTACATCCATGATGTGTACTCACTTGTTGAAGAGAATGTTCTGTCTATGTCGTTTGAAAATACCCTGTACACGCGAACGTCATTGCCTATACTGGGCTTCCAATAGTTCAGCCAATTGTTAATCTCTGTGGAAATGTCTTTATTGCCAAGGCCGCCATATGCATCCTGAGTGTAATAGTTTCCAGCAGGGTCAAGTATAGTCAATTTATCTCCTGCAACAGGAAACTGCACAGCGATGTGAGCTGATAGTGAACCCCTTATCCAAATACACTCAACCGCATATTTCCCATCATTATATGACAATATCATAGAGGCCAGCAAGATAGCCATGTCCTCACAGTCACCCTTCATCACATCCAGTGTCTCACTGGGAAACTGCCACATCTCAGTATCATACTGAACACTGCCAGACGGCGTAGACGGAGTTATAGGAAACAAACCATCATACCTATACTCAATGTTTGCTACAACCCAATCGTACATCTCTTTCACGTCACTCCAATATTCATTCATATCAGACGGATTACTCCAGCCCCCAGTGACCGAAAGAACTCTACTACTCACCGCCGAATCGTCCGGCATCACGAAATCCATGATGTCAAGATGCTGCACGCGTTGATTGATCAAGTTCCTCAGAATGGCATAGTCAGAATAATAGGAGTCAAAACTCAGTTGAAGACTCTGGTAGTTCACACTCAACGCGTCATAACTTGTTTGAAGAGTGTTGTAGCTAGTCTGCAAGGAACTGTGAGCGGTCTGCAAGGAACTAGAAGAATTCTGCAATGAACTATAACTCGACTGCAAGGAACTGTGGTCGCTCTGCAGAGAAGCATAGCTAGACTCAAGCGAATTATGGACATCTTCCAACGCGGCATGCTCAGACAGCAACACCTTATGCTTAGAATCCAAAGAACTGTAATTCATTGTCAAAGACAAATACAAAAATGCCTGCACGCAAACTACTACCACCAAGACAACTGTAACAACATGCCACTTATTCAACTTGAACGGCTTCTTCAGAGGCTGAGGCTGAGAGACAGGAACCGCACCCTCAGGCGGAGGCGGGCTCTCCTTTGGAACTTCATTCTCCATAAACTCACATCCTTCAGAAATCTCAAATCGAAGATGTGTTTCGGTCTTTCCTTAAATTATTAATGCAGCTCTGAACAGATGAGTAGTTGGACAGAAAAGAGGTGGAGTTCTTTGGTTAAGATCACTTTCAAACCTTGGGAAGAGGTAATAATTCACGAAGCCATCTACTACTCATATGAAGACTTGATAAAACTCTGCAGCATCGGCGTGCAACCAGGCGGACTCGCGGAACCACTCAGATGGGCTGAAGGCGTTGTCTTCCGTTTTGCAGTCATGCCGCCAACAAACGAAGTTGTCAAAGAGACATTACAAGGAAGAATACACTGGAATGTCGTAGAATGGGCTCTAATGCCTGCGTATAAGAATGTAATTATGATAGCCGACATAAATGCAAAAATACCTATAATCAATGTTAGTGCCACTACAATCCTTTCCGAGGTTGCCAAGGCATTAAAGGAGCAGGTCCCAAAATAGCTACAGAATTCTATTAGGTCTTTTTTTTTGAACACGTCGTTGGCGTAGATGTTCGCTCCGCAGTGGTCGCAGATGCTTTGAGAACCCGCATCCGGAAACCTCACCACAAACCCCACACTCAAAAGACACGACAAATACTGTACAACCATGCCACTCAATGTCTATGGTGTTACTGTGAGAGCACAAGCCACGTAGAGGCAAATGACTTTTTCAGAGGCAGTGAAGCAAACAGTCAAATCCCAACCATAATCGCCAACTTGAGTGTCTTGAGCCACTTGAAGAGTGTAACGGATTTCCCACAAATCTCCTGTTCTCATCTTCTTAATCCAATTTGCCATGTAAACGAAATTTCCAACCTTACGCTCCCAAGTTGCAGCAATATAATCTGAGGATGGGTTGAAATTGGCCGTATTCCATGAAATTCTGCCTTTATCCATACTGTAGCTTTTGAGCCAGAATGTTTTGTCCGTGGTTTCACCCTTTGATATCACCCCAAAACTGATCGAAGATACAGAATTAGTACATTCTTTATCCCAGTAGAGTGCTATCTCCAACGGTTTAACCACTCCACCAGCCGATACAAGCTGAGTGATGTATGCAGTCCCGAAAGTTATGGACATTAAAATCAACAACATTAACACCGCACTATTCAACATCATTTCCATCACAATCCAAGTAGTAACTTGTTAGAACTTCTCCTTAAATTATTAATGCAACATCAAAGCATTCTATCATCGAAAACAAAAGAAGGCGAACACCGATGGAGTCTGTTTATGCTGATATGTCCGAATCTGAAAAAGAAGTAGCCCTCTACCTTCAAGAACTGGGTCTCTACTGGAAGTACGAGTCACCCATATTCGTATACGACGAAAAAGGCAGACCACGCGTCTGGACGCCTGATTTCTACATACCAAAACTCGGAATGCACGTAGAAGTCTGGGGCTCAGCCGAACGTGACCACACCTACAGAGAAGAAATCTACAAACAGAACGATTACAACGTCATCTTCGTCCACGCCTACAAACACCACAAAGACTGGAAAAGATTCCTAGTAAAGAGAATCATGGCAATCGAAGAACAAAGACACGACGAAGTCATGAAAATGCTACAAGCACTACAATTCTAAACGGGCATTATTCTTTTGTTCTGCGTTCAGATCTTAAGAGTCGGTATTTCAACAGGCGCGGCCAACCAGTCTTAGCGAACCTCAGCCTATCCGGATTCTCCCTCAACCACCGCATCATATGAAAAAAACTCTTCGCCCTCCTACCCTCACGTCCTTCCACAGGTTCATAACCCAAATTCCGAAGTTCATCAAGATAAGCCATCTCCGTAAGACGCTGCGCCTCACCAACCACCTTAACCCGGCGAACCCGATCGTAACCGTAAATTCTCCTCAAATCAGCGACAGCATCATCAAAAATATACCCCTTACAGACATGAATCTCCTCATCTGACCCGAGCCTCAATCTACCAAGGAGATCGGACACAATCCGTGAAGACTGCTTCAAATACTCTTTCCGATAGAACCGACCCGACTGAAAAAAACGCACATCAATCACATCATAATGGAATTCCCGCGTCTCATCACGAAACACACCAACAACCACACCAAAAAGCAAATCCCCACTACCCGCGTCATCTACCGTAACTGTCATTCTGTACTGCCTTCTTCCCCACGAATATCAAAACCCACATAAAAAGACTTAATTCTCCACCCCGCTACCCTATCAGGTCTCTTATTTTTTTGAATACGTCGTTGGCGTGGGATGTTGGCTCCACAGATGGTCGCAGACGCTTTGAGAACCCGCATCAGGAAACTTCACCGAAGCCCCACACTCAAGAAACACTTCAAATTCTGCACAACCAACCCACCATCCTCCTTATACTTCCGAGGGTAAGAAAAGACAAGCATCACAGAAGGTTTCAACAGGATCTCTAGCTTTTGCCGATGCTTCCTATGAGCCCTCCTCCAAACCCACAAAGCAACGCAAAAAGAACCACTAAATCAGTTCTTGAAAACAAAAGGCTGCCCACAAAGTACCCGCCCGCCAAAGCGACCAAGGCACAAGCAGCTGTCAACCACCACTTCCTTCTAAAAGGCAAAAACAAACACTCCTAACATTACCCAATCAACCTATAGATAACAAGCGGTATAAACGGCAAAATCGCAGCAGCAAAAAGCTTAGCCACAGCCGACAAAGTGAAATTACAAGCCTCAAGCCTCTTCAAATCGTCAATCGTAGTTCGCATGAAGCTCACTTCCCTCTCAAGATGCGTTCTATGCTCCAAATCCTTCTTCGAAGGCGGATTACCCGAACAAAAAATCGACTTCATGCAATCAAACTTAGCCTTGTCACAAAGCTGCTCAAAAATCACCAGAGTTTCATCCTTAGAACTATTCCAAACAAGAGAAACCCCCAATTGACCTATCGTAAAAACCATGAAACTCAAAACCGCGGTGAAAACACACAAACCATACCAAGTAGCTGAAAAATCATGCGTCAACAGATAATTCGCTACAGCAGGAATCGAAGAAAAAAGCCCAACCAACGCGACCTTAGTCGAAAGAATGAACACAAAATTAGCCACAGGAGCAACACCTTCCTTGAGCCTCCCAAACGACATATCCATCGAAAGAAGACTTCGGCTACCGAGATCACCTAGTTGAGCATCCTGAATCGTTTTCTTGAACTCCTTAATGGCCCTTGACACCGCAAGATTGTCTTTCTCTTTACCCAAAGCATAGAACGACGACGTTATCCCAAGTATCAACCATACAACGCTCAAAAGAACTGAAATAACCAAAGTCCAGTACACACTCGAATACGTTCTCTCAAAAAACTCCAATACAGACATCCTTGACAATGAGGAAATTCCTACTTCCCCACGCACCCAATCCCATAATGGACCGCCAGGAAGAAACAATAGAGCTATCGGCACACTGACGACCAAAAAGTATTCTTTCCGACTGAAAATCATCCTGCGCGTTCTTTCAATGAAATCAACAAATTTGCTTTCATCGACAAACAAGTTCCTCAAGCCATCGTTTTCCTTGGAGATGACCTCATTGAGTCTTCTATCCACATTCTTCGCTTCATAATAGATGTAAATCGACAACGGAAAGAAAAGAACCAGCCCCAACGACCCAACTAAATGCTGCGCAGAACCCTGAGCCAGATGAAGCCCAAAAACAAACGACAAGATCCCGCCGCCGAAAAGAAGCAAGAAATTGTTGCGAGACAGAAAATGACTGAACCAAAGCTTATGAAGCCCCTTTCCCACCTGCCCCACAAACAACACCAATATGTATTGCCAATGCAAAGCTAATAAAACCCTTTTGCAAGCCGTCAAAGGCTTAAGAAAATGCTAAAGAAAAAAATACAGGGAGCCCAGAATTCGCTGGTGAGGCTTATGCTTTTTGTTTAGACTTCCACGCGTACCAGACAATCAATGCTAAAGCCACAATCTCCACAACAGTGATTATCACTAAAGAAGGCATATAGGCAGTTGGAAACGGCGGCACACCAGTCGGCATCAGAACAACAAAGACTACGCCCAAGATAATGTTCAACCAGCGAACAATCGAATCCTTCAACGTCAACGACACAAAAGCCAAGATCGGCGGAATCAACAAGAAAATCACTAACACCGTCATCAGTTCAGGCGTTGTTGCTTCCACAACCATTTTCTCCATATGGTACAGATAAAACTCCACAGTAGCTATCGCAATCAAACAAAACTCCAAAACCATCCACAGCACAGCAACCCGTATCTTCCAATCTTCCACAGCCCTTCACCCCCCTCATACGTAAAGATAAACACAGAAAACCATCATTTGCTCCTCTACAGTTCTTATAATTTGCGGGCAAAGCTTCTGGAATAGCGTTTTATCACCAAGTCACAGGAAATGACAGGCAACAGAACAATGTAGAAACACAAGATGCAAACAGCAATCAACACAGAAGTCAATTAGCCATTAACTCTTTGAATCTGAAAACAAAAAAGAGAGAAAATAAGGAGAAAAACCTCTGCGTTTCTATTTGCCCACGTTATGGTACCTGAAGTACATGCCGTCTGGCCACATCGCCGCTATCGCTTCAGCCTCTTCCCGCGGAGTCTGCATGAACAACAGCACACCCAACAGAGTCTCCTGCGACATGTAACCCCACTTGTTCTCAAACTTAAGAGAAGCAACAGGATCCATCAACAAACCAGCTATTTGGGTAAGATTAAAAGTCGTCACCCTAGGAAGCTTCGTCTTCGAAGCATTCAGAATGTGGAAGAAATCAAACACGCTCGCATCAGTGTCACGCCACTCATTCTGAACCCCACCAGGCGTAAGAAGCACCGTTTCTCCATCGTGCACCAGAATGTGCGGGTTCTTCTCCGCCTTACTAGGACCAATAGACCTCGCCATCACAGGCACTGCCAACAACGCCAACAACAGTAGGACAGACACAGCAATTAACTTGCTCTTCACTTCGATCCACCCTCCCTCAACATTGGTATGTTTAATGCGCCCCAACTCGGCGCCAGAAGAGAAGAAAACCCACAGCCCTCAAAGAAAGCCTTAACCTGACGAAACAAGGAAGCAATGAACGCTTTCTCTTCCCATCCTAGGAACAGGGAATCCACATTTAAGACTTATGAAACTCTTTTCTATGCCAAATCATCAATACAGACAACTCCAGAAACCCCACATTATTCTTAACACAGAGGAGGTGAACTAGAAACTGAAGTTCGGAGACATCATAATCGCAGCAGCATCAATAATCGTAATATACGTACTAGTCTACGTCCCAGTCATGCTACTGTTAACCCCAGCCCTAGGCGAATACACGGCATTCGAAACCAGCGGATTCGTCGCCTTCATCCTAGGACCCATCATCGTAGGCTACATCTACGCCAAACAAATCCGCGAAGAAAACCGAACACGAACAGTACTGAAAATAGCGGTCTTAGTCGCATTTGCCGCCATGTTCATGGTCCTCCTGGACGACGCCGCCGTGGAATGGGCACCATACTACAGAGCCGAATACCTAAAAACCCACCCCACAGCGCAGCCCACAGCATTCGAATGGTACAACATCCAACTAGCAGGACTCACCATGGAAACCTTCGCCGCCGCAGCCGCCATGCTCATCTTCACCTTCATCGGACTCTACATAGGCTCCCAACTAAAGAAAACCACAAAAACCTAACCCGCAACCACAGAAACCAAGAGCCGCCCTGCAAGAAAGTGACTGAAAACGCTAAGAAACAGAACAACCAGCTTCTTCAGTTCTTTACGACAAGCTAGGAGCGCACGCGACCCGACTTCTCATGAAGAAGAGCTTCCACAACCTCCCTCTTCTCCCTTGCCAAATCTTTAAGCGACTTCAACAAACCCCTTTTCGACGCAGCCCAAACCTCCAACGCCACCAACTCACCTTTCCTGTCAAAACCCAGAAGAACATCACTGTCAAGAAGCCTCTCATCCTGAATAGCTCCTTCTCTGAGCTTCATAGTCAGAATATCCGCCTTAGCATCATACTTCAAGACTACATCCATCTGCCAGTCCTCTTTCTTCGATCCACCATGTCCTTAAGCTGTGTGCTATATATTACCGTTATGACAACAAGATCACCATCCGCCCTCTCATAAATCACCGCGAAACCATGCCGCCAATTCACAGCCACAAACCTATCCATCAAAACATCAAAAAACAACGCATCAGGCTTGCTAACGATTTGCTTCACAATCTTGGCAGTTAATCCAAACTTCTTCATCTCCTTCGCCAGCTTATCCCTAGCATGATCCGTGAACACAATCATCGAATTCACTCACAGACCCCTTTCAAGATTTTCTGGTTAAAAGAATAATGGAAACCGATGAACAACGCCACCAGCAAAGCCATGAAAATGATAGAAGGCAGTACAGCAGAACACGTCACACTTCATTCTGATCTGCCAAGAAACACTGCTTAAATACCTCAAAAAGCCACAGAAGCGCAGGGGTCGAGCCGCAGCATGAGCACTCAGAAAACCTTCTTCGAAGACTTCAAACTAGGCCAGAAAGCAGTTTCACCAGGCAGAACCGTCACTGAAACCGATATAGTCATGTTCGCAGCATTAAGCGGAGACTACAGTGAACTCCACACCAACGCCGAGTACATGAAACACACCGTCTTCGGACAAAGAATAGCCCATGGACTCCTCACACTAAGCATAGCAACAGGACTCGCACTGCGCACAGGCACACGAGGCACGATAGACATGCTAGCCTTCCTAGGAATGGACAAAGTCAAATTCACGAATTCTCCAGTCTTCATCGGCGACACCATCCACGTAGAACTAGAAGTCACCGAAGCCAGAACAAGCCAAACCAGACCCGACGCAGGCATACTGAAATTCAAGAACACCGTGAAAAACCAAAGAGACGAAGAAGTGGCAACGTACGAAACCGCAGTCATGGTTAACAAAAAACTAGCAAAATAAGACCAAGCGAATCATTTAAGACCCTTCACACCAAAAATAAACCACGCACACTGCAGACTAAGAGGATGAACCCTGAATGGAATACATTTATCCTGACATGACAGCCTCTGAAAAAGAAGTCGCCGAATACCTGAAGGAACTCGGGCTCACATATATGTTCGAGTCTCCAATCTTCCTCTACGACGAAAAAGGCAGACCCCGTGTGTGGACACCCGACTTCTACATACCAAAACTAGGCATGCACATAGAAGTCTGCGGCTCAGAAAAATACGACTACGAATACAGAGACCGCACATACCAAAACAACGGACACCACGTCATCTTCATCCACGCCTACAAACAAGAAAAACAATGGAAAAAATTCCTACTCAAAAAAATCATGGAAATCGAAGAACAGAGACACGACGAAGTCATGAAAATGATAGGCAACAGAATAACATAGAAGACAACCCGTTCTGGATCATTCTCGCACTGTGCGCTTTTTCAGATACCTAACTATGCTCTCCACAAATTTCTTTCCGTTTAGAAGAATCTCCTCCGCCTCCTCCCTCGAAATCACAAACGTATATTCATAATCTGCGAGTTGCCTCTTCTCAAACGCCCGGTTGAGTTCTCTACCCATTTCCCTGGGAAAAACACTGGGCTTAACAAAGTGCTCTCCAAAAGCCGAAACCACACCTTTATGCGATGAAAAAGACAGGTTCTTCGTGAGCAAAAGTGCCTGAGCTGAATAAAACATAGCATAATACGTCCTTGACACCGACGACTCAAAATCTCCTTCTTTAAGTAGAGAACCAGCGCTCTTGAGATACCTCTTAGCCCTTTGAATAAGAGACTCTATTTCCCTCAGGCAGGTATTCCCTCTTTACGCACATTCATAAGAAGCGGACTGTTCACTGTGAGGTAATCTTTCTCGGAGACCGGATAAACCGAAATTAACACACCGTACTTGAGATTTATGTCAGTAATCACGTCAATCATCCTGTCTATCTCTCTTCCGGAAGCCACCTTTCCCTCAAGAAGCACAACCAAATCTATGTCTGAATCCTCCGTCGCCTCACCCGTTGCCCACGAACCGTAGAGAATAACATCCCCAAGTCTTTCGCCATACAATTTTCCGATTTCTTTCTTGAAATCTCCAACTACGTCCTTTACCTTCATGACTTCTCCCGGGCTCTACACAGCCTAACTATAGTAATTAACCCATATATTTTACGTTCTTCACCGCCTCACCAACAATCTCTACAGCCAAGCGTGACAGCATAAACAGCTCTCTTATCCTGCACAAAGTCATCATATTCCAAGCCCTCGAGAAAAGTAAAGCATCATCCACAGCCTCAACGTCCACGCTGCGTCATTTGTTTTTTGGCATTCGATACATGCAAACAATAGTCGAAATTCATAACACTTTTTTCTTACGTAAGGTTCACTCTGCTAGGCAGGTGCTCAACACTGAACATAAGCACACTCATGACTAAAAACGTCATCACACTGCAAAGAGACGCCTCAGTCCACGAAGCCGTCCAACTGCTGAACAAACATAAAATCGGCTGCCTCCTTGTAATGAACAACGGCGAAATCGCCGGAATCATAACCGAAAGAGACCTGCTTGAACGAGTCTTGGAAAAATGCAGGAACCCGAAAGAAACCAAAGTTTCGGAAATTATGACCCGAAACGTCATAACGGGCACACCCGACATGGACACCCTCGAAGCGACTAGACTCATGTTCAAACTCAAAGTAAAGAAACTGCCGATCACAGAAGGACGCCGACTCGTGGGAATAGTTACATTAACTGACATAGCTCGCGCCACAAGCGTCGACCAAAAAACCATCGGATTAATCGAACAGCTTTCAAACATGCATTTAGTCGCATAAGATTGTAATACATATCGAAAAGGCAAAGGCACGACGAAGCACTGGAATGTTAAAAACAGTTCAATTCTAACCTGCAGAATCAAAGCAGGAAAATGGAAGTTCTTAACACTGCGCAGTTACCGGTCGTCCATTATTGCGCGCCTACGCCTACGTTCAGTCTCCGCTTCCTTCTCCGCCGAGATAAGCAGGTTCAGTTTGTCGACAAGCTTCTTCGCTTCAACGGGCTCAAGTTGAATGACCACGTCTTTCCTATACGGGATTCTTATTCTCACACGCCCCGCTTCATTGCACTCCGCAGAGTCAATGTCTCTTACTGGCACATCCAACGGAAGCATGCTCTGAAAAAGAAAACCCACGCTGCCTCTAAGAGCTGGCTTCGCCTCAACAGCGTCCTCCAACTCCTTCCTAACGCCTTTCTTCAAGTCAACCTCCAACAAACCCCGATGAAGCTTAACCGTAAAATGCCTCTCGTCAATAACCATAACCGAATCATCAGCTGCCATATTGAACCATCACATAAACATTGACACATCGATCAACTTATGAAATTTGAGTAAGCAAGACATCAAAACAAAAACAATAACCAACACAGAAGCAATTATGAATAACCTTTCAAAGTCTACCGAGCTGCGATTTGCCCCTGCGCCTTTTCAAGAGATACTTAACCATGTACGTGACATCCGTGAACACAGCTGGACCCATAGACCAAAAGAAACCCTCGCTCAAAGCAGAGAAAACCCGGATCTGATAAAGACCCAGATGATAATAGAAATAGAGGTACAAATACAGCCAATTGACTAGAGCAAGCGCCCAATAAACCACAGAACCAACCAACATAACCCTAGCTCTAACGATCTTAACAAGGAAAGAACCCACCAAATAACCAAAACCAACCCAAAACAAAACAAAGCTTACGAGCAAACCGAAAATGTAACCCGGCGGCACACTAGCAACAAAACTCATCCAGATTCACTTATAACTAGAAGACAACTGCCCTTTCTGGCTTAAATCACTAACTTTGCCGCAGCCTCGATTGTGCAATAAATGCTGCTGCAAAAAACCCGACGCCGCCGAAAATCACCAAGTATCCTAACACGTCTAAACTGGTCTCGCTGCCAAGCGGCTGAGACGCCTCATCTGAATGTGCAATTGTTCCAGTGCTATGGATTACCATGGAAAACTCGTTTCGAACGGATGGAACAGCCAACACGCTTCCCACAACCAGAAAAACGGCGCCAAAGACACAAAGAATCAAAACACGCTTCCTCACCCTTGCCACCGCCTATACGCCCACTATACCTGCATTCCGCCTTAAATTATTAATGCAACGTGAAATCAAAACAGCGCATCAAACCACTTTCAAAAAAGGAGGTGAACAAACCTGAAGTTCGGCGACATCATCATCGCTGTGGCATCGCTCGTTGTAATCGCCGTCCTTATCATGTATCCCCTAACACTCGCGTTCACTCCAACTCTAGGCAACTCCAGCGGATTCCTCATCAGCGCAGTCATCGCCTTCCTCCTCAGCGCCATCATCACAGGCTACATCTTCACTCAAAAAATCTGGGAACAAAGCAGAACAACGACAATAGCAAGAATAACCGTGTTATTCACAGTGCTCGTAATGACTTTGGTCCTCATCGAGAACGCAGCCTCAGCAGACTGGACCCCCATGATCAGAGCAGACTACATGAACGCTCATCCGGCTGCCACACCGTCAACAACCGACTGGTACTATATCGAAAGACTGGCAATAATACAAGATGATTTCATCAACGTCATCCTCATGCTCGCCATCACATTCACAGGACTCTACATAGGCTCAACACTGAAGAAACCAGCGAACACATGAACCCCCCAGCGCGTGACGGCGCAAACATTAATACCGCTTAGCTCTCCTAGCATGCTTCTTCAAGGACAGAAACAGCTTGAACAAGACAAAAGCGAAAGCTAAGCAAGCCGACGGATACCCATCAGTTATAACCGCTTTGCCAGAAGCAGACATGCCGTTCGCAGGCGTCAAAGCATGGATCCTCCAAAGCAGAAAACACCAACTAATCTTCTTCGAAATGCAACCTACAGCCAAAGTGCCCGAACACAGCCCACGCTTACCCGCAGTGGGGCATGGTCATAAAAGGCCAAATGAACCTTACCATCAACGGCAAAACACGACTGTGCCAAAAAGGCGACGACTACCATATACCAGCCCAAGCTAAACACAGCGCCACCTTCCAAGTCGTAACCAGAGTGATGGACCTGTTCAGCGAAAAAACCAGATACCACGCCAAAACCAAAAAGAATAGCCAGAACCTCTGCTAAATATAGACACGAAACTGACGTTTCAAGCCTATTTGGGCAGTCTAGTAATGCCCTCTACGTGGTCAAAGTCTTCGTCAAACGTGAATACTTCAGTCACGTTGCTCAGCTTCATAACATCAACAGCAAGGGCATCGTTGGCTTCAATCCTTAAATCATCTCCCAACTCAACTGCAGCAAAGTAGGCTTCACGAGTCACACCGTGGATCGTCACGTTATTAAGCATGAACAAGCCGCGAACAAGGTTTGTTAACCGTTCCAGTGGCATGCCATGTTTGAGTATGTTAACCGCCTCAGACACGTGTACAACAGTCATTATCACTTGCTCTTTTCCCTGGGACACGTCAGCAATGATTCTCTTAGCTTGCTCCTTCATTTGCCTCTCTTTCTGAGTAAGCTGTTTCTTCGGCTTGTAGTAGGCATAAACGAATATGTTAGCGTCCAAGAACTTCATGAGCGCCCCTCATAGAACCTCTTCTGAAACTCCTTCCAACTCCCAATCGACTCCACACCCAGATCAACCTTGTCAAAACTTTCCGTCAAATCAACACGGCGCTTAGGAACCAGCTTCAAGTATCCCTTCCTTTTGATTATGAAAAGTTCACGACTCTCTCCAACCTCAGCCTGACGCCAATCCGCAGGCAGGATAACACGCCCCTGAGAATCCACCTTTTTAATCTCTACTCCAGATTTCAACCATTTTCACCACAAATGCCTTTATCCAGCCATAATATAAAGCTTCTTACTATCGGGAGGCTTCTAGATGCGCCTCCCTCCTAGGAATAAGGACATCGAAGAGCAATGGCACGAAGTATCTGTATCTGTGTCGAACACTGGAACAGTCTGGTTTATTACGAGTTACTACGCACTGTTAAAATGGAGATTCAACCATGCCCATAGAAAAAACCGAATTTCAAAGCGGCAGACCCCACAGTCAAATCGAAGAGGACATTACTCGATTCCTGAATGAACGCAGAGAAAACGCGTTCACCTCCAAGGAAATAATGGCTGGAGTACACTTTGACACTAACTTCAGCACTCTAGAAACAGCCAGAATCTCAACCTTTGCCGTAGCTGACTTCGCCACGATACTGTCTGAGATGGTCCGGCAAGGGAAAGTCAAAGTGAAGATTGTCGCGGGACAGATGTACTTCGCAACAACGATTGCAGCAGGAGATGGAAATGGCGCCAGATGCCCAAAATGCGATATCAAAGTGGCTGAACCCAAGAAGACGTGGATGATGGTCGGACGTCCAGATAAAAAAGGCCAGAGACTGCAGCTGCATATAGGCTTGTTTGAATGCCCAACGCACGGAGCATTCAGAACCACCTTGGACAAACGGAAGATCTAGTCACACTGAGCCCAAGCAACAGAATAGAACGATTGAATCACGGAGTCAATTGGCAAAGCATACGCTAGTCCATTCGCGGGTTTTAGGTGCGTGCACCTTCACTTACTACGTCTTCCACAGTGTCAGTTCTGCGATGTAAGCCATGCCAGATATTATCACGTTTCTTTCAATCGAAACTGTTTCTCCACTATGCCTCGACCCTGAACTGAACTCTATGACTCCACTTGGACTCCACATGGCGTACGGACCCACCAGCAACAGTATCGTTCGACCCTTGTCAACCGCGTCAAAAGTAAAAATCAGAACAGCGGGTTCACTCATGCTCAATCCATCAAACCTCCGATCCCACACGCCGAAACCTTGCCCATACGTCAACTTGTACTCATTGCTTCTGCTTCCATTCAACAGGTTCGTCGCTGACTCAAAATTGAACACCAGGATGTTGAGAACCCATCTTGCAGCATGAGGACCAGCCATTTCATCAGGGTTTGTAAGCACGATGTTGTCGCCAACCACGTTTATCTTCGCGATATTGTTCGGATGTCTTGTATCCTCGGCTGACACGACCATAGTCGCTAAGTCGGCAACTGTCACTCGGAAAATCACAATGACGTCGGTAATCTTTTGCCCGCTGCCGACGCTAACAGTGTGGCTACCTATGCAACGTCCAAGTGAATCCGTTGTCACTCTAGCCTGTGCAAAACTTGTTGAAGGCGTGTCCATCGCGTAGATTATGGTTGCCCACACCATGGCGTTCGGCACGGGTCGCCCATCGTATCGTGAAACATTGACTCCAAAGTTAATGGTTGCTGTCCTGTCGTCAGGTCGTCCAATATTTACAGCCCTGTCGACGTTGAATAGAGGTCTTATAAGCAGGCTGAACTCGTAGCCAGATAAGCCAAGTAACTCCTTCGCTTTTTGATATGTAATGTTTCCAGTTGGATTGTTAGCGAGCCGCTGAACCTTATCTGAATCCAGAACGAAGAATGATGGGTCTCTAAGAAGCGCCAAACCAAAACGGTCCACATCATCCTCAATGAACATTTCGGTGCCATGCATTGAACCCCAATTCGCGGGATATCCCTCATCAAACAAAACAGTCTTCATGGCTGAAAGCGCGATATTCTGCATCTGTTGTTGCTCCATATACAGCAGGTTCACGTAAGTGATGCTTGGCACAATGAATACTGCCGCGATGAAGATTGCACCTAACACAACCGCTGCCATGACATGATCGTATGCTTCGCCAGTCATCCAGTCTTCGCCTACATTAGGCTATATTGAGACTCAATATTCAGTATATACTAATGGGTTCACCCGAACATAAAAACATATCGCGCAGCTTGCCGCAAATTCTAAATCCAACTTGCGCCACTCTCTCAATTATGCGAAAAGATCTGTCAAAGAAGTTAATAATAGAGCTCTTCAGAAACTCGAAGGCAAGCGATAGAACCCTTGCCAAGAAGCTAGGAGTTTCCCAGCCGACCATTACACGAGCTCGCCGCGACATGGAACGAGAGAAACTCATCAAAAGCTACACGATCATACCTGACTGGAGAAAACTGGGGTTCGAAATCTTCGCGCTCACCTTCGTCAAAATGGATCCAAAAGTAATGTCTGACGAACTCGTCGGCAAAGTCAAGGACTACGCGTCAAGGTTCCCGAACTCGTTTTTCGCTGCCACAGGCGAAGGACTAGGCATGACCGGAGTGATAATGTCTCTTCACAAAGACTATCGGGGCTATTCTCGCAAGCTGGCTCTGTTTCGGCAGGATTGGGGTCAATACATGTCAGACATCCAAAGTTTCGTAATGGTCACCGATGAAGGCGTGATCAAAGACTTCTCCTTCAAATACTTCACCGAAGACTTGGTATAACTGCCCAAGAAAAAGACAAGCAAGAGCAAAAACCACAAATGCATAGCAGCTATCAGCTAGCCCTCCCTCTTTTGGGTGCCCCCAACACGTGCTTGAAGGCTAGTCCAGCTGATGTGTAAAGAGTTTTAAAGAGCAGACTGCAAGTATGGAAGAGCAGGGAGGCATGCAGCGGACAATGGGCTTCAAATGTGTTCACTACTCGAAAGTCAAGCTTGAAAGCATGCAGGAGAAAGACGCTGAAGGCATAAAGGTTCGATGGCTGATCAAACAGGACGACGGTGCACCCAATTTTGCCATGCGCCTATTTGAAATCGAGCCGAAAGGACATTCTCCGCTTCACAGTCACGATTGGGAGCACGAAGTCTTCGTATTAGAAGGCAAGTGTCAGGTCAGGTGTGACGGAGAAAAGAAAGTTGCCGCAGCAGGATACGTGGTTTTCATACCGTCAAACGCCAAGCATCAATTCGCAAATGCGGGCAAATCGGCACTCAAGTTTCTCTGCCTAGTTCCGCATCATTAACCGAGAATATACACGAGTCCGAGTCTGTTCTCCAAATAACGATTCCATATTCAGAAGCATTAAACCTTCATTTCTGCAAAAGGGAGTAAGAACCGACTAAGTGAAAGCCATGAAAAGCAATGGCGATTCTGTGTCATCCAGCCGCGTTCACGTCCAGTTGAAAATGCCATATTTGTTGTCTCTTTTCTCCGCTTTAGGCTTGGCACTGATCTATTTCTCTGCAGCTCACTCGGATTTTCTGGCTTTCTTCTCCAACGTGTTTCGGCCCATAATGGCGGGCATTTCTTTGTTGGCTTCAGGGTTTGCGCTGCGTAATTATTGGCAGAATCTTGAGAGCACTCTGTCTAGGATTTGGCTGTGCTTCACTGTAGGGATGGCGTTCTGGTTTCTAAGCGAACTTAGCTGGGCTTTTCTGACTGTGGTCTTAGGCATGTCCAACCCGTATCCGTCAATAGGCAATGTTTACCGGCTCATAGGGTACGGTGCCCTCTTCGTCTCCATCCTCGTTTACCTTGGGCTGTTCCACAGCGTAATATCAGGCAAGATAGTCGCCATTTCCGCAGCCGTCACTTTACCCACAAGCGCTGGTATAATTCCGTCTATCCTATGGCTTGCGCATGAAAAAGCCGCCACAGTCAATTTGACAACACTGTTCGTCACAGTTGCGTATCCTCTGTGCGATCTCCTATTGTTTGCACAAGCGATGCTTGGGCTTCTCGTGTTCACCATAACTCAGCTTAAGGGCAGGCTTAAAGGCGCTTGGCTGCTGCTCAACGCAGGGATTCTTATGAACGTGTTCGGAGACCTGTTGCTAAGCTACACTAATCTCACTGGAATCTACTACATAGGGCATCCATTAGAATTGTTCTTCCACAGCGGATACATCTTCTTCGCCCTTGCTTTCTACACGCACACAAAAGAACTGTGAAAGGGCGCGTGCCAACGTCTCTGCGCTTAGAGTGGCTTCTTTTCCATCTTTAATATGTAGTCGGCGATTCTTGAGAAGCTCAATGGTTGAAAATGGCTTGCAGATAGGCTTATCATGAAACTGTCGAAACTGGACAATTCCATTGCGGTGTTCTGCTTGACTATTTTCACAAATTCTGAGTAAGCGCTGTAACTTTCGTGGAATGTGATGAGAATTCGATCAGCTCCACAGCCCATTCCTTCAGCAGCCAAGAGAACGGCATAAGGAGCTTTCTTCAATAGCTCATTGCCGAATTTTCTTATCTTCGCGATCTCCTCGTCGCTGAGCGGGCGTTTCAAGGTGAGGAAGTTTACAGCCATGATTTCAAACCCGAGTTTGGCGAAGTCAGGCACCATCGTGTACTCTTTGATGTATCCTTCCTTCTCCAACCTCGCCCTTATTCTGCTCACAGTGGGCTGAGAAACACGCAATCTCTTTGACAGTTCTCTGTCGCTTACTTTGCTGTTTTTCATGAGCTCTGAAAGCAGCTTCAACCTGATTTCCTTCATGTTCATCACGCTTTATTCGGTCGTTTCTTGATAGTTTGTTTGCTTTGTGCGATTAGGTTTGTGAATAAACGCACATGCTTCTATAAATCAGTTTGCATTCTGAACTGACTTTTGCCCTGAGACGAACGCGTTCACATCATGTTTTTCACTTATCTAGAATTCATTAAAACTATATGGCGACAGGCTCAACCTCAACTCATAGGTATACCAGTGTCAATGCCTGAGCTGTCATTCACTCTGTCCATTGGAGAGGTTATTCTCATACTGATCATAGTTGCACTCATTTTACTCGTCATAATAATTAACCGAACAGAAGCAGCTTCCATGAAATCCCACCTTTATTATGCTCAACCTTCACTTTCAACTAAGGAGTGTCCTGCACGGTTCGGCTTTCTTCAAAGACTGCCACGAGGAGGCACTATTCCAGAAGAATGCTACGTTTGCCCCCAACTGGTGGAGTGCCTAGGTTTCCAACGCACGTCCAATATCTGAGTTTGAATTCATCTCTTGAAACCTCGGAATGCTGCAGCAGAGCCAAGGCACAAGTCTTAACTACGTGCTTATCATGAAACTAAGTTGCTTTGACAACGAATTAACGGTGATCTGATGGCAACCAAAGACGTGATTCTTCAGATCAAGAAGGCTCACTTCACAGTCAAGCTTCACCCAAATCTCTTGGAAGTAGACTTGAAAGAGGGGCTCAGAAAGGAACTGGAAGACGTTCTTGAGAGTAGTCCAGCTATACGGCGGACTCTGGGGTACCTATTTCAATTTGCTGTGCCTCTCGACATACCCTTGAAAGACATAGACTCAGCCACCGTAAACGAGCAGGGACACGTGAAGATCGCGGCTGCGCATCGACGAGACATCCATATTCCATTAAAGGTCACCGAATCAAAGAAACTTGTGAGCAAATTGAACGAGCTCATTCCCATAGAGAAAGCGAAGGCGGTGGAAAGCATCCTGTTGGCTGACAAAGCCAAACGAGAAACCAGCCCTACCAAGGGATGGGCAGAATACATCGCGGAACACGAGGGCAGAATCCCAAAGTAACAGCAAAGCAAACAAATCAGGTTCTAACGCGCTGACGCGCACCTTGGCATACAGCAACCTGAAAGCCTGCTCACCTAGAAACCAAACCCATACGTTTCAAGCATGCACCTAACACAACAAAAGAGGGAGCTTTACTTGGTCACATTTGAAGCTGTAGTTTTCGACTTAGATGGCACATTAATCAACATTGACCAAAGAGAGCTGCATTCCATCAACAAGGCTCTGTCCACAGCAGGCAAACCCGTGCTTTCAAGTCAATCCTTCATTGAAGAATACTACAGCTGTCCATACGAGCGGCTTGGAGCACGAAGCCTATTATCGAGAGCCATAGGCAACGAAGCTCTTGCGCAACGCGCCGTGGAGGTTTACCGAGAAGAATTCTGGAAGACTGCACATCTCAACAAACTGCACGAAGGCGCTCTTCATGTACTGAAAGCTCTGAGAGACAGGAAATTGCCTCTAGCCATTGCAACACTCAGGGCAAGACGAGCACTCGTTGAGGAAGAGATAAAGAAGTTTGAGATCAACGATTTTATCGATGTATTGGTCACTCGAGAGGACATTGAGAATCCAATAGGTCTACCGCCGTCTATAGATGTTGTCGTGGAAGCAAGAATGCAGCAGTTGCAAAAGACTCTGAAGCTGCTGAAAGCAGAGCCTTCCGTTGCCCTGATCGTGGGCGATGGATGGTGGGACATACGTGCAGCGAAGCAGGTTCAAGCCCGAACTGTCTGGGTAAGAACTGGGTTTGGCGCCTACAATGACTTCTCAAAGGAGAACCCCGACATCACAATAAGAAGCTTGAACGAATTGCTCCAGTACGTGAATTTATGAGGCTCTCATTTTGGTGAAAGGACTAAAGCCTAGGTTTGTCTTCCTGCCTTAAGGCGCTCCCATTCTGACCGCATCATTATTCCCTTGTTATCCTTCATTCTGTCTGTGGCGAGAAATCCGTCCAGATGGTCTATTTCGTGCTGCAGAAGCTCAGACAAGCCGTCTCTGGCTTCCAGCCTGCAGTGTTTTCCGCCGTGATCAGAATATTCAACTTTTATGCGGCGGTGCCTATCGACCAGAACGAAGAATTCCACGTTGAAACTGAAGCAGCTGTCCCACACCTCAAATTCGGCATCAGAGCGCCACACAATCTTGGGGTTTATCAACAATCCTTTGAAGCCTGGCATGTCAACGAGAACGACTCTTTTGAATTCTCCTATCTGTGGTGCTGCGATGCCGCGACCGTAACCGAATCTTTTTTTGGCGTCTTTAAGCGTGTCTGACAGGTCTTGAGCAAGGTCGTCCAAGCTCTTAGTGTGAAAGCTCTTAACAGGCGAAGATTTCTTTCTAAGCGTTTCATTTCCCAATTGAAGGATTGGCTTTATCATGACAGCGCCGTTCCCCGATAGTCTCAAGACAGCTATTTCTTTTACAAATATCTTAAAGCACATGCCAGATTAGTAAGGTTTTGAGTGAGCACTCTGTGAAAAATCTGATCTCGGTCTCCAGCGCACCGATAGCTGCATTCGGCGACAAAAGGTACTTTGACCTCGTGGGCACTTTGGAAGTCATGAACCAAGTCTTTCGAGAATCAGTTGTTGACGGCTTCGAACTGCAGCTTGAGCCAGAATGGGACAGTGAAAACCCGCCGTTGTCAGACGCTGAATCTGTAGACTGGACGAAGACTCCTAAATTCACTGTCGATGAGGTCTTAGCTGTTGTTGAAAAGCAGAAGCTGCCCATCCTGTCGGTTCATGCCAACAGAGACATCGGCGGCTACCTCTGCTCAAACCGAGAACGAGACCACAAGAAAGGAAAGCAACTAGTCCGTGACAGCTTATTTTTGGCAAGTAGTCTAGGAGCAGAAGTCTGTGTCTTCCATCTTTGGGACACTTGGAAGAAAAGCTTCGATGTGGGCAAACTGAAGAGAACCCTTTCTGATGCAGCCAGTCAATTTCCAAGGGCGAAAGCTTCTGTGGAGAACATCCCGACCCACTTGAAAGGACATACACCTTTTTCATTGGTCGAAGGCTTCGATTATGTGACCCTTGACATCAGATGGGCTTCAATGTACAATGAGTTCGACAAGTTTGAATCCATTATTGGTAAGGTCGTGAATGTGCATCTGCGTGGAAGCCTGAGAGAAGACAGGTGGTTTCTTGACGGTTCGAATTTGGGTTTTTACGAAGCCCTCGACAAGACTAGAAAACTATGGAATTATTCGGGCTTACTAACCGTCGAGCCAGAGGGCAAGAAGAATAGACTCCTTTTTGGCAGCTTCGTGAAGGCTATGAGGTCTCTGAAAACCTAGCTTGTGCCGCGTTTTTCTCCTCTCATGAAGAAATACGTTCTGTAGGGTTTGAACCCAGCTTTTGTGTATGCTCGAATCGCTGGCGGATTGTCGGCTAAAACGTATATCATAGCTAGCGGCATCTCGTCCACTATTTGTTTGACCATCGTGGACACGGTTGATGTTGCGTAGCCTTTGTTTCTATGAGCCTTTTGTGTAGCCACTATGCCGACGAGACCAGCCCACTCAGTTAAACGCATCATGCCGATTGAGACGAGTTCCTTGTTGACCTTCACTCCGCACCAGTGGGCTCCTTTAGTCATTCCTTCAGTGATGCCTTCGGCTGTCGTGTCTCCCCAGAATTCTGGGTCGGCGTCTCTCATTATGGCTGCGGTTTTTTCAGAATCAGAAGCTTCTAGCGCTACAACGTGGTGTTCTATGCGAGGTGTTTCTTCTCCTTTGTGAAGCGTCATTAACATCATTTCGTGGCTTTGCTTCAACGTTGGCGTGTACTTCTTAAGGACGAGTGGCTTGTGTTCCATTAAGGCTTGCAGTTCCACCTTCTCCAAGTTCAACTTTTGCAACAGGCTTTCTGCAGCTTCGGTGCTTCCCCTCAACTGCGCTATCCTCTGGTCGTAGATTAACATCATTCCGTGGATTCGGTTGTTTTCCAAAGCCAGCAGGATTTCTGTCTTTTCTCTGTTGTGTTTCCAGTCAAAAACAAAGAAGTAATAGTGCGGAATGTCTTGTTTCACGTGTTCCCAGAACAAGGGTTCAAGACGAGCGGCAAGTGACACAATCTTCATGTTGGCTCCACTCAGGAAATGGAATTTCGTCTTGGCGTTTGTTCTTTTTTGTGTTATCCGAGAGGAGTGGCGCTATTTTCCTTCCAAGAAGAGTTTAGTAGGTATCCTGCGCGGTTTCTTGCCTGCATAATTGTAGAGTATGGTTGCCATGCTTTTCTCTGCGCCTGCCAACCCGTAGACTCGTCCGTGGCGTCCGTTGACTCCCTCGACAACGTAGTATTCGTTTGGGCTGTGTGCCCTGGCACCGTGTCCGAGTGCTCCGCCTATTATGGGCAGTTTTAATGGCTTACCTGTGAACACGTAAGCGGGCCAAGCTGGAAAGGACTGTTGCGAAGAAGCTACTGGAGGATAAATGGCATATTTGACTTTGAATTGCTCAAACATGGTGTACGTTGCTTCAGCTATGGCGTGTTTGTGGCTGGACAACGCCCACGGGTAGCCACCTAGTTTTCGCATTTTCACGTCCTTGTAGCCTTTCTCGTCTAAATGCGTCCTAATCTTTCTGTACAAGTTGCTTAGAGTTTGGTTTGGCACGAATCTTATGTTGTGTTTCGACGTGACCATGTGTGGCACGTAGGTTTTGGAGCCTGGTCCTGTCCAGCCTCCCCAGATTCCGTCTAGGTTGAAGCTTGTGCCAAAGTGAATGCGCTTGATTATTTCTTCCTTGTCTTTGAGGTCGTCTATGAACGTTTTGATCTTGAGTGTTTTCTTCATGAGCTCTGGGTCAAACACTTTTGGAGCTGGCGTGGATTTTCTGTAGCCTTTTCTCAGCAGTCTCAAATCCTGCTTTGTTGGCACTGTGATGTCGTCGTACCATCCTTTGATCATGACTTTGTTTCCGTCTTCTGAGACGAGGCTGGAGAGCATTTTGATGTGGCGCCACGCTGGGCTGTCGAGGATTAGTTTGAGTGCGCCGTGAACGCCGAACGCTGTTGGTCCTCTGCCCCAGTATGCGCCGCTTGTTTCTAGTTCAATGTATAGTATGCCTTCGGAACCCAGTGAAGGTCTGGCTAACCCGTTCTGGTCTTGGCTTGCAGTTGGAAAATAGACAGCGTCAGCCTTTTTCAATTTGTCAGTGTATTCTCGGACGAATTTGGGCATGCTTATGCTGGCTCTTTCCTCTTCGCCTTCAGCCACGAAGATCAGGTTTACTGGCAATTCGTCGGCGTCTCGCATAGCTTCCATCGCATTCAGGAAAGCTGCTAATGGTCCTTTGGTGTTTATGGCGCCTCTTGCCATCAAGACTTTCTTGAAAGGCGCCATCGGAACTATCTTTGCCTCGAAAGGCGGAACCTTCCACAGTTTAACGTCTTCTGCTGGTTGAACGTCGTACATCATGTATATTATGACAGTTTTTTCGGCTCCGGCGTCGTATTCGCCGTATACGACGGGCGAGTAAGTTTGAGGCACAAGACGCGTTTCCTTGCAGCCCAGATCTTTCAAGTAGCTTTTCAAGAGCTCAGCGCATTCTTTCACGCCTTCGCCAGTCTGTGAAATGCTCGGCTGCTTGACAAATTCACGCAGCCTTTTTACATGCGCCTCAAAATTCTCATCAATATTTCTGTAAACCTTTTCGAGCACATGCAAACTTGAACACCGCACAGTGATATCAACCGATTCTTGATAAAACACTTACCACAAGCGACTGGGGCGAATCAAAAATGGTGGTAGCCCATTCCAAGTTTTTTTGAAGAGTCATTCTTTTCGCGAAACGAAGACTAGCCACTCTGCTTTGGGTTTCTTGGGTGGCTTGATCTTCCAATCTAGGTAGCATTTGATCTCCTTGAAGCCAGCTGCTTGAAGATAGTGGAGTATGAATTCATGCCTAAGCAATGGTGGCCCGGGATAGGTTCAAATATCGGTTTAAAATATCGGGGTTAAAACCTCATTTGCTTTCCTTTCGAGAAAACAGTTCCAAAAGGAACTCAAAAGAAAATTTCAGCGCCGAATTAGGCTCCTCTGAGCTTGAAGGAATACGCGCTTCCGATAGCGGTGATAGGGCGGGTGGGATTTAAACTAGATTCGCTGGCTTCTTTTTGGGATGTTTTCCTTTTTCAGGCATTTTTCATCCGCAAAATGTAAGTTTTATATGCTTTGAGATCACAGACGCTTAAAACAATATTATGAAGGAGGTGAAGAATTCTGGAAGATTGGAAGATAAAGATTGCAGTGCTGTGGATGTATGTGACCTTTGCGGCGTTACTCACAACGATATTGTATTTTATGGAGCCAGGTGTATTAGAGGGGATTATGGCGGGAGAAATATTAGGCATGCAAATAGCACCTGAAGTTTTGCTGATTGCCGCAATCGAAAGGTTGGGACCAATGGTTATGGCTTTCCTAACTCTGACCTTACCGGATTCGCCGAATCGTTGGACAAACATCATCTTGGGCATAGTCTACACTGCTCTCAGCATCATCAGTATGATTGGGTATTCACCTCAAATGATGCT
>Ga0315314_1000085_pt1 | contig 130770 bp, 122 predicted proteins | sample TDP9_MG_FD_203631 | JGI IMG/M metagenome (GOLD analysis project Ga0315314, IMG submission 203631) | Freshwater sediment microbial communities from Lake Towuti, South Sulawesi, Indonesia - TDP9 | ecosystem: Environmental > Aquatic > Freshwater > Lake > Sediment | place: Indonesia: South...
CTGGGGTGACGGAGGCGCCTGAAGGAGCTCCAGAATCAAGAGAGAAGGTTAAGGTTTGAGTTGGAATGTCTGGGTCAGAAGCAGTAGCAGTGAAATTCAGCAGACTTTGCTCGTCAACTGTTTTGTCGTCGATGAGATCCAAAACAGGAGGTGAATTCACTTCGTTGACTGTGACATTGAAGTCCTGGTAGTCGGTGAGGCTTCCGTCTGAAACTATGATTCTTATGGTGTAGTTGGCTGGGCCCTGATCTTCATTTGGAGTCCAGGTGAAGTATCCTTCTGGGGTGACGGAGGCGCCTGAAGGAGCTCCAGAATCAAGAGAGAAGGTTAAGGTTTGAGTTGGAATGTCTGGGTCAGAAGCAGTAGCAGTGAAATTCAGCAGACTTTGCTCGTCAACTGTTTTGTCTCCTATCGGATCAAGCACAGGAGCTCTGTTTACGTTGTTTACCGTGACATTCCACTGCTGAGAGGCAAAGAGACCGCTTGGGTCAGAAACCACGAGGGTTACGTTGTGGGTTCCAGCCTCGTCAAAGCCAGGGACGTAGGTCCAGTTCTGGGTGGTTCCCCTCTCAAAGGAATCCACAAGCCAAGAGTAGGAAAGGAAATCGCCGTCTGGGTCAGAAGAGATGTGGTTGAAGTTGAGGCTTGCGCCCTCATCAACTTCTGGCCATGGATCAGTCGGTGGGGAGAATGATGTAATCTCTGGAGGCCTGTTAACGTCTAGAACGGTGAGGTTCCATTCATGAGACGTCTGAGCAAATCCGTCTGAAACAGCCACGGTGATGTTGTAGATGCCAGCTGAATCATAGTCTGCAATAAAGGTGTAAGAATCAGTTCTAACGGTTGGAGTGCCGTTTAGGTACCATTGAGCTGTCAAGCTGTCTCCGTCTGGATCGGAGTAGGTTATGCTGAATCCTTGAGATTCACCCTCAGAGATTGTTGGGTTAGCTAACGGATTGTACGAGTCGATGGTTGGGGGTCTGTTTCCTTCTTCGCCGATGTGTTGATCGTCGATGGCGACTGTATCGATGTAGGCTGTGGTGGGAGCGCTGTCGGTTAGTTCCAATCCAAAGCGAGCCACGTTTGCGTCGCCGAAGTTGTCGGTGTCTTTGTTGTAGATGGAGCATAGAAGCTTTCCATCAATCCAGAGTTCGCCATAGCCCTTTGCGCCATCCTTAACCCAGTGAAGTTCAACAGAATACCACCGGCCTGTAGAGGGAGATCCTGCAAAGTTGCTCACCCAGCTGGCTCCGTCTCTTATGGTTAAGGCCCAATAGGTTTTTCCACCAGTCTTGTACCAGCCAGCCCAAGCTAGCCCTGATGACGCGCTTCTAAACGAAATACAGTGGTGTCGGTCCAAATTGTCTATAATCCCGGTGGCACTTACATAAACGTACGCGCGTGCGTAAAGCTCTGACTTGGTTGGAGACAGGCTCTTATAAACAATGGAGGCTTCTGTTCCACCGCCTCCGTTTGAAGTGAACCTAGCGCTGTATTTTCCATGGTAGCGCAGGGTTTGGACAACCGCCACAGTTTCACCCGTGCTGGTATAGGTTCCAGTCCATTCACTGAAGTCACCAGTCTCAAAACCACTCTCAAAAATGTAGAGGGCCTCATAGTAGACGGCTCTGAGGTTTCCATCACCTGAGACAGTCACGGTGACTGGATTAGTGTTCGGGTCAGACACGGAGACCAAACCAGTGGTCTCCCAATGATCAAAAACGTAGCCAGCTTGTGGGGAGTAAAGGGCAGAATAGGTGCCAGCAGTCTTAGACGCGCCATTAGGAAGACTATATGATACGCCGGCAAAAGTTATAGAGCCAAGATTTAGGGTTGTGCCAGTATCCTGTCTAGACTCCAAACCAACAGTGTAAACGTCGTTTACGGTGACGCTCCATTGTTGAGAGTCAGAGCCTCCGCGGCTGTCAGAAACAACGAGGGTTACGTTATGCGTTCCAGCCTCGTCAAAGCCAGGGACGTAGGTCCAGTTCTGGCTGGTTACTTTTTCAGCATGGTCCAGAAGCCAAGAATAGGACAGTGGATCACCGTTTGGATCAGAAGACGTATGGGTGAATTCTAAACTTGATCCCTCGTCAACTTTGGGTTCTAAGTCTAACGGAGTGTAGGAGTTAATGGTTGGGGGCCTGTTTCCCTCTTCCCCGATGCGCTGATCGTCGATGGCGACTGTATCGATGTAGGCTGTGGTGGGAGCGCTGTCGGTTAGTTCCAATCCAAAGCGCGCCACGTTTGCATCGCCAAAATTGTCCGTGTCCTTGTTGTAAATGGAGCAGAGAAGCTTTCCATCAACCCACAGCTCACCGTAGCCGTTGGCGCCATTCTTTACCCAGTGAAGTTCAAAAGAATACCACCGTCCTATAGAGGGAGATCCTGCAAAGTTGCTCACCCAGCTGGCTCCGTCCCTTATGGTTAGAGCCCAATAGATTTTCCCATCAGTCTTGTACCAGCCAGCCCAAGCTAGCCCTGATGACGCGCTTCTAAATGAAATAAACCAGTGGCGGTCCAAATTGTCTACAATCCCAGACGTATCTACGTAGACGTATGCGCGCGCGTAAACCTCCAATCTTGCCGGCGACAAGCTCTTGTAAACAATTGCGACTTCAGTTCCGCCGCCTCCGTTTGAAGTGAACCTAGCGCTGTATTTTCCATGGTAGCGCAGGGTTTGGACAACCGCCACAGTTTCACCCGTGCTGGTATAGGTTCCAGTCCATTCACTGAAGTCACCAGTCTCAAAACCACTCTCAAAAATGTAGAGGGCCTCATAGTAGACGGCTCTGAGGTTTCCATCACCTGAGACAGTCACGGTGACTGGATTAGTGTTCGGGTCAGACACGGAGACCAAACCAGTGGTCTCCCAATGATCAAAAACGTAGCCAGCTTGTGGGGAGTAAAGGGCAGAATAGGTGCCAGCAGTCTTAGACGCGCCATTAGGAAGACTATATGATACGCCGGCAAAAGTTATAGAGCCAAGATTTAGGGTTGTGCCAGTATCCTGTCTAGACTCCAAACCAACAGTGTAATGAGGTCTGTTTGGTCCTGGAGGTGCTATATACTCTGCAGCTCCCCGCTTGTATTCGCTGTAAAACTGCAATCCCGACCTTATTCTTGGGTATGGCGCTTGCGCTGGTGTATCATAGCAGTAAATGTTTCCACTTGAACTTGTAAGAACCAATTCATTATAGCCATCATGATCTACATCTTGTAATAGTGAAAATGGTCGGAGGCCACTAGACCATGGATCGCTGATTTTTTCCGCTATATCATATTTTTTACCATTTTTGTTGTAGGAGTAGATGTATATTGAATTGCGTTGGTTTGCATTTTCTCCGCCTTGCCAAGGAGTTGTTGCGATGATATCCATCATACCATCGCCAGTTACATCTCCAACTTTTGGAGGTTCTTGGGTCAATAGGTCCTTTCCCAATTCGTCTTTGAGGATTGCATCCAGTTTCCAATCATATAGGTCCCAGATTTTCGTGTTCGTACCATTTACGTAGTTATAGGAGGCTATTATTTCGAGATTTCCATCGCCGTCAATGTCATAGACTGTCGGCTGCGAGTGGCCGTAAAAATTAATGCCTCTGGCCTTCCTATACTTGCCACCAGTAGTTAAGACGCTTCCGTCATTGGAGTTCAAAACCACGAGACCATTGCCTAGATGGTAATCGCCGCCTGGCTGATCAACCGCGATTACATCAAGAACCCCATCTTTGTCAACATCAGCAAGCACTGGCGCATGGCTGCTACACATGATTTCTTTATCGTTCCATAAAGGGGTAAGCGTGTGAGCATCTAGAGCGCGAACTCCCTTACCGCCCCATTTATATGGATCGTTCCACTGATAGTAGTCATAAGCTCTATCTCCTTGGTAAAGTTCAAATCTCCCATCAAAATTTGCATCGCCAATTGTTAAACCCCCATAGCATGGATGCCAGGAGAGGGGAACTTGATGTAATATTTTTCCATCATAACTCAGAGAAGTAAAATAATCATAGCCTTTATATGGACCATCACCGCCCGACACAAAAATCTCTGGATATCCATCACCATCAATATCGGCAACCGCAGGATATGTACCATCGACGGGTGCGGCAGTTCTCCAATATACGCTACCGTTGTTGCCATGTAAAACCACCACTTCCTCCCAAGCAGAAATTATTATCTCTGGAATACCATCTTTGTTCAAGTCATGAATTTCAAATGGTTGATGTATCCCTATGGGAGCAGGCTTTCTTGTCCATATCACTTGTCCATTAGTTCCATCCAATACGGTTACACTCCCATGGGCAGTTGATTCTGAACGATCATTCATACTACTACCACCGGTCACAACTATCTCTAGTCCCGGCCGGCTTGGGAGAAGATCAGCCGCAAGCGGACCAATGACAGTAATCGTGTTACCAGGATTCACGCGCCATTTGAATGAGAGATATCCTGGTGATGCCGAGACAAGCTTAACAGTCTTTGCAAACAAAGAAACGTTTCCCAGAAAAAGTCCAATCATTATTAAGACAAAGAGTTTTCGCGCGCGCGAGCGTGTGCATCTGAAAAGTAAACTTATAACAAAATCCCTCCCTTCTACGCGTTCCCTGTATAGCTTTCATCCAACACACACTCGTGGATATGACTATAAAACAGGCGCTAATCCTCCACCTTGCGCTCTTTTTTCTTTGTCTTATTTGCAGCCAGCACATATTAAGGTATATGGAAAAGCCTTCCAGAACAAAGTGTTGTGTGTTCTAGGTATGGTTTGCGCGCGCATAACGGTAAGAAAGCCAGTGTTGATAATATTATCTAGTAAGAAACATTTAGAGATCCCGGAGATCAGGTTAACAATCGAGAATTATTCGGCATACATAAATCTCATTTTCGGGCTATGGCAACAATAACTTCTTTGAATTCCCTCAAGAAGTTAAAGTTTGTCATTTTGTTGAATACTATCCAAGGAAGATATATCATGGGCGGTTTAACACTATGATGATACATCCACGGTTTTCCTATAGGAGGATATCCAAACATTATTAACCCAACACTTAAACCACTTTCCGTTAATTCCTTGATAAACTTCCAAGGGAAAAACCTGCGAGTGCGTTCATAATGCTCTGGACCTCCCAGTTTTTTGATTATTTTCGCACAGACCTTGTTTGGAAGTAGGGTGTCCAACAAAAATGCAGGATTCAAAAGATTGGATGTCGAGATCAAAATAACTCCATTTTTCTTTAAAACGAAAGCCATCTCATTAATGGCTTTTTTACCTTCTTTGACGTGTTCAAGAACATCTTGGCAAAAAATAATATCAAAAGTCTCTGTTTTAAATGGTAGGTTTTGCAAATCTCCACGAACTAAAAACCTCCTTTTTGACTCTTTTCCTTTTTTTGCTTCTTTTATGCCTGCTCGTTCGATATCTATTCCAACACCACACACATCCTTTCGTAGCCTCTTCAGAAATGGACCTTTGCCGCATCCAGCATCTAAAACTAGGCACCCAGCTTTGCTAAATTTTCTAAAGCAAATTTCAAGAAAATCTCTGTAAAAAGGATATTCGTAGGCTCCAATTTTCCTTTTCAAAAAGCGGACAGAGCTAATCTTCCTCATTAACGCATCCTCCGCGTCCGAGAGAGAAGAAATTTTTCAATTGAATTTTGCGATACATTTCGTGCGCGCGCAGAAGGATTAAGGCAAATGTAAATACACGCGCTGAAAGTTCGGGCTCACCCCAAATAGCCTAAAGCTTTCAATCTTTCTAGTATTTGATCCTTCTCTTCTGGAGTTATTTCTTTGTCTCTCCTTACTTTCTTTCTTTCTTTTTGAATTCTCGTATCTTTATCAATAAATCCACTTTCCTTGGTGAAAATTTCTCTTATTACTTTTCCATCAATTTTCTTGGGTACACCACACCCCATTATGTGCAATATTGTTGGGGCCACGTCCAGAATGCTAAGGCCTTCAATTTCATAACCACTTTTAAAATTTGGTCCATACGCAATGAAAATTCCGTTTCTTGAGTTCAAGTGATCCCCTCTAAAACGTTTTTTCTTATTTGATTGGATATTCGTGACTATTTTTTCTGAAAGAAAGACGTTCATTTGATAATCTTTTGCGGGTAACAAAATAATATCAGGCGTCTCTGTTGCGTATTTTCCCAAAAAGATTTCCTCTCTCTTCCACATTTCTCTTACTATCGGATTTCCAGCGTTGTCCTTCAAATTTTTCAGTTCTACAATTATTTTTGACAGCATACGGTCATGTAATTCCTGATTTTTTACATTTAGTCGAATGCCTAGAGAAGAATCTGTATACATGATTGTATTTTCCAAATCAACACCTAAAAAGAAAAAGTTCCTGCTTGATACCTCATTGTAGCTCATACTTTTCGATGGGGTGAGCTTCAATAGAGAATATTTCATTTTTCTAGGCAACAATCTCCATAGATATTGCAAAATGGCGGATACACGGTAAATAAACCATTGCTCCAATTTTTTACCTTTCATCTTCAGATACCCTTTTTCTCTTAGCCATGAATTAACGTGGAAATAATATTTCATTCTACTTTCAAATCCATGGTCAGATACTATAATGATGTTGCAATCTTCAAATGTTTCAATCAAGTCTTTTAGAATATTGTCTATTTCTTTATAGAATTTTACAATAGCATCCTCAAACCCCCAATAGAAATGCTGAATATCGTCAGATAATACGATCCAGAAGACACCTAAGCCAAAGTTGTCGCTTTTCATAAGATCTTTAAAGGTTTTCCATTTCTTTCTTTCAGACAGTATTGCAAGACCGAGAATTCTAGACATGTTTTTTTGAGGGTTTGATTCTAGTTTTTTTAATAAGTCAAATTCTGAGTAAAAACCACTAACCTTTGATTTCAACTCCTTAGGATATACGTATTCGCTATGCTCAGACGGTGCACTCCCTGAAATCATTATCCCATTCCTTATCATTGGAGGATAAGTGCCAGTAACACCGACAATGCAGGATCTTACCCCATTTTCAGCAAGTACGTCCCAAAGGTAATCTTCTTTGATGTCATTATACGTTACCGAAGAGCCGTCAGCCTTAAGAAAGCCAAAAACCCCTAATTTTCCGGGGTTCATTCCAGTAAACAATGAAGGAATAGCCGGAACAGAAAGACAAGGGATGGTTGATTTCAAATTCCCATAGGCGCTTTCACGTAACACCTTTCTAAATGTTGGCAGTTCGCCTTTCTCAACCAAAGGTTTTATTAAATCGAATGTTCCTCCATCAATACCAATTAGAATAACTTTATTCATCAGAATCATCGCTTCCACGTGTGTTTTTATATTTCTTTCAACTTAATTCTCGCTAATATCAATCAATCTTCGTTACGTGCGCGCAAACTATTAGATTCCGGTTCAACAGAACTCAGATTTGCACGCGCAAATTATATAACCTAAAAAGAAAGTCATTCGTATTTTTGTGCAACACATACACGGCAAAGTTTATGAAGTATTAATACATATTATAAATTAGCGCGTGTCATCCTCATCTTCATCGTCAAGGTGTTAAGCAATGAAGAGGTGGCGGTTGGCGTTGCTGGTTCTAATATTTTCTTGTTCAGTTATCTCGCCATGTGTATCTGGCATAAATGCACCGAATGCAATGATCGCGTCTACTGGTATGATAACCTATTCGGCAACGACTATCCGCCGAATGTTATGGGACGGTGGCCTGTTATTTCCACCAATTCAGACCTACGCAGAGAAAGCAGATATGTACATGAACGGCTTTACCCAAGCTTATAAAATTCCGCAAATCCACGCACAAAATCCCAACGTCATCTGTTTGCTTTATCGAAACGCCCGAGCGATCTACACAAGCTCTGCCGAGTATCAAATGTTCGTAGACAATGGCTGGCTATTGAAAGACCCTAATGGTGCGTTTATTTATAGCACAGTTTTTCCATCTCAACGGATGGTTGATGAAGGTAATCCTGACTATCAACAGTGGGTTGCAAACTGGCTGAAAGGGTATTTAGATCAATACGGATATGACGGAGTTTTTTTGGACGACTGTGTTCCCAGCACCGAGACTTTGTGGGGCACATCACCAACTCCAGCAATTAATCCTAGAACTGGACAACCCTGGACAGACCAAGAATTCAAAGAAGCTGTTATTGCTCTAGTCAACAAAGTTAAGGACACTATTGGTAGCAGACTCGTTGTTTGTAATGGAATATGGCACGGAGAACGGTTCTTCGGCTATAGGAATCAGCTCTACATTGAGTGGTTAACGCAGTCTAAAATTGACGGTGTAGAAAGTGAAGCATGGCTTATGGATCGCGACGAAAAAGTGTGGTATTCTGAAAGCAAATGGAAAAAGAGCATTGACTTCGCCGTTTGGTTGGAGAACAACTTTCTCAACGAAAGTGGAAAGGTATTTACACCAGTCTGTCAAAACGTTGCTCCATATAACAAACAGGGCGAATCGCTCCCAGCAAACACCACCAAGCAACAATATGCACTCTACTGTTTTGCTTCGCTTTTACTTGCTGCTTCCAGCGACTCTCACTATCTTAACTTCGGCTATTACGTAGATGATTATGTGGACAGTCTATTCAAAATTGAATTAGGATCTCCTTTGAATAATTATTACATTATTGATGGAACCCACGTTTATGCCAGAGACTTTTCAACAGTTAAAGTCCTAGTTAACCCAACAGATCAATCTTATTCGGTGAATTTAAGTGGAAATTATGAAACCTTTGATGGAACTCCAGTTACATCACCAATGACTTTAGCCCCGCATACTGGCATGATATTGAGAAGGTTATAAACCTCATCGAATCGCCTCATATTTCGTTGCGCACTCGTGAGCACATTTCAATTTACTTCGTCATAACTACTGTTTGTTCTTGTTGCAACGTAAGAGAAGCCGGAATCGAACACTCTATTATATTCACTTTCGCCCAATAGTTCTGTCACAGAGTAATTATTCAGCAGGAAACTTTTCCCCAGACCTACTGTATACACAATACAATCATAATTCCTGACGCTGTCTGGGAAATCCGGGCGCAGATCATGACCGAAAGAAACGTTGCCTGTAGTTCTCACTTGCAAGTAATGCATAAACCTGAAATGTGAAAGCACCGAACTTGGACTAACCCAATTGTAATGATTTATCATAAAGTTTGCAGAGACGTATGCTTCTCTCGTCTGGAACATTATTTCAGCATCATAAAAGGAATTGTGAAGTGGGATGAAAGCGGATAATATCATAAGAACCAAGAAAAGACATTTGTAATGTTTTCCAAACTTGCCTGTTAAGAAATAGGTTGCTCCCAACGATATTGGAATGAAAATGAAATAGAACCCGCGTTGGCCGAGGACTGATAGTACGGTTCCCACTGCAGAGTATGATGCCGCAGAAAGGAAGATAGCGGAGTCAACACGCCTTAGTTTTCGCCTCCGCCATAGAAGCAGGAAACCTAAAAACGAGATTGCAGCAGTTGAAAGTACAGTTGCGCGAGAGAATGTTCGAGCTATAGTGTCGATAACAGGCGCGGGAGCTACTGATGCCGAAAATACTCTCTCAACTATGATTGGATACTGCTCCATATACAGGCTGGTTAACTTGATTATGAGACCTGGAAAGAAAGTCGCTGTAAAGTAGATATTTACTGTTAAGTAGGTGCAGAGTGTAAAGAGAAAAAGACTAAGGTGCTTTTTTCGTCTACCTGTAATGTACATTACAAGCTCGTAAATAATAAAGAACACAGGTGCGTACGGATGGGAAAACGTAATGGTTGTAAACACGATCATTGTCGTCAATGTCGCTTCAATTTTTTCGGGGGTATGAGTGTCAAGGATGAATAAAAGAACGACAAATGCAAAAGCGAGCGAAAAAGGTGCAAACTGATAGTTTAAGAATATCTGCATAACTATGAAATAGGCTATCACTGCCAAATATCCGCCACCTTTGAAAAACCTGGAAGCATACGTGTAAAAAGATGCAACGTAGAGGAAACCTAAGATAGCGTATAGTAAGAATTCTAAGTGAATTAGTTCCAAACCTGTAATGGAATGCCCCATCTTATTAAGTATGTAGAAAAGGGGCCACTGGAAGTAGTCGTGATATGGTTTTGATGGATTTAGGTCCCCAGTTTTGATTAAATATTCCGTCAACCCTCCATAATAATGGATATCTGAGCCTGGAAGTGAATAATAGAAGTAGCTTAATGAATAAATACATGTTACAATACCTGCGCAAATCATAAATTTCAAGTCGCCGCTTTCGGACATAGCGGCTATAACATATAGCGAGGCAAGCAACAATGCAAGACCTAACCAATATAAGGGTGAGATATGGTTAAAGATAAAGTCATATACCGAATCAATTGACAGAGGATAACTCAGGTACCATGAATAGACTAGGAGTATCACCCCTACGCATAATGGAAGCGCCATCAGTTTCTCTTTTTGCAAAGAAGTCACATTCCGTCACTTTTTTGCAACCATATTTCAGATTAGTGATTCATAGACCTCTTAACCATCTTGGCACATTCATAATACGACATTAAATCAGGAAATATCGTGAAGAAGCATTTTTCTTTCTTTAGAATCAAAAAATGTTTTTGTAACAAAGCTCTAATAGTCTGAAAAGTCTGCTTATGGGTTTCAGGGCTTTTCATAAACGCATTTTTTCCGAATATACGTGGATCACGAACGCACTTCCCCAAATCTCTATGTAAAGGCAACGACGCCAATAACCTAAATATCGCGAGAAAAACCATCGTTTCTATAGGATATCCTGCGATTAGTATTCCTCCCTTCTTCACCGAATCTCTTATTTGTTTTACTGCTCCCTCCAAATTCTTGACATGCTCCAAGACACTTGCACACACCACAGCGTCAATAGAACCCTCCCTAAACGGCAATCGAGTTATATCAGCATGGACAATCTCCATAACTGCATGCGAAGCAAGTGTCCCATAGTGTGCTCTCAACTTGGCTCTGATACAAGCACGCCTAGAAGCATCGACTCCTATTACCATTCCATTTATTCTTTGAGCCAGCCATTGTGTAAAGTAGCCTTCTGCACATCCGAGATCCAACACTATACATTTCCTATTGAAGGAACAATCTACCATAGCCGCAATACGTCTCAGTCTTTCGTTAAACATGAAATTAACAATGGGATTTCTGACGGGCTTTTTGAACTTGATGAAAACACCGGCATTTTTTACATTTTTCGTCGATAAGAATCCAGGCACTTCTATGTCCGAAAAGTCGGAAGTCACACTCCAAACCTTTCCGCATTCCTGACATTTGAGCTGCACGGCTTTATACCCTAGCTCTTCGACGATTTCTCCTCCACAGCATTTATGTTGCACTTTTGCCATATTATCTCCTCCGCGGGCGCTCCGATGTCCGCTTTCTTTTAGTTTCCTGCCTCTATAAACTAGTTCTAATTTTGCTTCACATCGCGCGTGAGATTTTTTAAGTTCATACTCTTTCATTCGAAGCTATAGAACGCAAACCCTATGCACGCGCCTTAGAATTATACCCGTATTGTCTTGACAGCACAATCGTCCTCTTTTCTTGAGATCCGCTTTTCAGTCTAGTTAGATAATTATCAAATGCTTCAGCGACTTTTTTCCAAGAATATTTCCTATTGACAATCGCCCTTCCACAAGATCCCGTCTGTTTCAACCTTTCTTTATTTTTATATGCGTATGTTATCGCCCTCGCTATTTCCATCGCATCTACTGTTGAAATATAGATACCACATTTACTTTTTCCTACAACTTCACGGTGTGCTGGAATATCAGTTATTACAACTACTTTTTTCATGGAAAGATATTCCAAAAGTTTCAAAGGACATTGGTGCCTCCAATCAGGCAAATCAGGCAACGGAACAATCCCTATATCGCACATCGCAACATATTTAGGAACGTCTGCGTAATCCACTGGACTATGAATAAGGACTCTATCCTGAATTCCATCCTCTTCAATTACCTTTTCCATTTCCGGAAGTGCAGGACCAGTTCCAAGCAGAAAAAGCACCAAATCATGATAACTGTTTTTTAGTATTTTGAAGCTCTCAATAGTCTCTATAATTCCTCTCTTGAAACCAAAATTCCCGTGATGAAAAATAACGAATTTGCCAGTTAAGCCAAATTTCTTTCTTAACTCTATTCCTTCCTTATCAATTTTCTCAGGGTCAAAAAGTGTTGGTGAAACGCCAGAGGTCCAAACTCCCACAATTTTTGAATCAATGCGAAACTTATTGCAGATTTCTTTTCTCATTAGGGTGGTTATGATTGTTATTCCATCGAATAATTTTTCTGCGATAAAAATAGAGGCATCGAAGCAAAAGGTTTGCAGACAACCACGCAGTCCCACGGTTTCTACAGGTGTACTTCTAATGTCCAGAACAACTTTAAACCGTCTAAATCGGGATAATAGAGGTACCCACATTAACCCAAAAATGGAGATGTTTGGCTCAGTTACTATGAAATCAGGACGCAAGGAAATAATGTAGTATGGCAAAAAAACCAGCAATACTCCAACGAATAAAATAGGCGAAAATATAGGGATGTATCTCAAAGGAATTGAGACTACATGTATACTTGAGTTTCTGAGTTTACACTCTTTTCGGGATCGTACTGCAATCAAGTGAACAGTGTAACCCCGCTTAGCCAAATGTTCCATGATCTCGATCCTTGACGTTTTGTGAAGCCACAAATCTAAAATGAGAAAACTAACCCAGACTATTTTTTTCCCCGAGACGTTCGTATTTTTCTCTTTTGGAAACATCAAGCCGACACCACCTAAACGTTATGCCCCAAACCCAAATTTGGGGTGCTTCTTAGCGGTTTTAATACTGCGGTTTTGATACTGCTACAGATAGGTTTCATTTATAGCGTTCATTTCTCTTTTTTTACATCGAAGAATATTCTGTTCATTAGTTCGAAATTGATCAGATCGCATATTAGCTGATTATTGTCCTTTTTGTAGTTCATGTGCTCTTCTAGTATTCTTTTCACATAATCTGGTTTGAAGAATCCCCTTTTCAAAGTTCGGGAATCCAACAAGATATCTAGCACGTACTCTTTGGACCCTGTTCTGAGCCAGCCGCCGTATTCTCTGTAGTCGACAGGAGAGAGAGTCACCGCTCCATGTGAAAGCTTTTCAATTGTCTCTTTTATTTTATTGTATACAAATCCGCGCGCGCGCGCCATAAAAACAACTGATTGACGTGAGTCTGGTGGAACCCCGAAATGGGAGGGTATACTGGCGAGTGAAGGAAAACAATACTTTATAGCTTTTCTTAAGAACGGATTTTTCCACCCGAAATCATGGGGAAAATTGAACGTCAAGAAGTCTATCAAATCCTTATCTAGGAAGGGGTGGCGAGTTTCCAAATACCAGTTGATATATTGAAAGAGGTTGAATACATATCTCGGTTGTCTATTACGATATTCCCAATAGTCCCATATGTCTTCTGGAGAAGTTAACACTATTTCATCAAATGACTTGACAAAATTCTTTTTAGCTTCGCCCTTGATCATATCAAAAAAGGATTCGCTGAATGCTCTTTGGTGTTCTTCTTCTCTAAGCACTTGCTGATATATTTGAAATAGATAAGCTATTATTTCTTTCTTCTTCCTTAAACCTATCACTTTGTTTAACTCACGCTCAAGACTGAAATGGACCGAGAGGTCTGTCCCCAATAAAACCGTGTTAACTTTTCTACTAATTTTCTTCAGCAAAGCAATGAAATGGCAATCGCGGATTCTAATCATTCCGTCCCCTTTGTAAACTATATCCTCTGCATAGTTTCCAATGAAGTCGGAGGGTATTTCGAAGAATACGTTTTCAAGTCCAAGTTTTTCAGCGACTTGCTTTGCAATCTTCTGGTCTGGGCAGTTTTTAGCACCAAATGTGAAAGTCGTAACCGAAGTGTCCGTTTCGCTTGCAAACGCTGCAACAAGTCGGGAATCTAACCCACTACTTAAGAAAACTCCGACTTCCTTTCTATCAGACACCCTACGTTCAACTGCTTTCTTCATGAGTTTTCTGAAAACCTTTAATGCGAACTCGAGAGATACGCCCGGGCGGTTCTGTTTAGGCTTTACAGAAAAATCCCAATACCGCTTAAGATCAATCTTGTCTGTGGTTCGGTCATATATCAAAATGCGAGCGGGCAACATCCACTTAATATCACGGAAAAAAGTCTTATCACCCAGTAGAAAGGAAAAGGTGAAAAACTCAGGTATGGCGCTCTCATTTATCACCGGGGAAGTTATTGGATCTTTCAGTAACGCCTTTGCCTCAGACGCAAAAATAAACCTTTTGCAATTCAGGGAATAGAACAACGGGTAATAACCACATCTGTCGTTCGCGATTATAATTCTATCCTTTTCTTTATCGTAGATTGCCGCGAGAAACAAGCCATTAAGATGCTTAGCAAAGTCCAAACCCTCTTTTTCGTATAATTCAACAATAAATTTAGCGTCATTTGAGTAGTAGGGAGTTGATTGAATTCCTAATTTTCGGCTCAATTCCTGTTTATTGTAAATGTTTCCCCTTGAAACGCCTATCAATGACTTGGCATCATCATATGCAAGGTTATTTTTGTTGTGTAAGGATTCTAGTTCAACTGCTCCGAGAAGGCATGGGTCTAAAATCCACTCATCAACGTAGAAGTCTTCATGTTTTAATGAATTCACCATATCAACCGCTATCTTTCTAGGCACACGATCGCCACTGCGGTCAATACAACCAAATATTCCAGGCATACCTGTCGTCCTCTGGTGGCTGATTTCATTTGCCCGCGCGCATCTATCTGGTTGCTTCGAAGAATATTCTGTTCATTAATTCGAAATTGATCAGGTCACATATCAGTTGATCATGGTTTTTCTTTGCGGTCATGTGTTCCCTCACTTTATTTTTTATGTAATTCTCTTTGAAATAGCCTCTTTTCAATGTCTTAGTGTTCAGCAATATTTCTTCAGCATAAGCTTTCGATCCGGTCCTCAGCCAATTACCATAATCCCTATAATCCGTAGGCTCCAGAAACCTGCATGGATACCTCCCCTTCGAGAGTCTCTCCATCGCAGTTCTAGTTTTGTTTTTGACAAAAAGCTTTGCCCGTCCAAGAAACAACTTCACTTGCGGTGAATCTGGTGGAACTCCACGGTGTTCCAAGGGTATGTCGCGTAGAGAGGGGAAGCAGTAGTTCACAGCTTTTTGGAGGAATTTTCTATCTAACTTCAAATGAGCGGGCAACCTGAATGCAAAGAAATTAACCAATTCATTGTCTAAGAAGGGGTGGCGTGTTTCTAAATACCAATTCATGAATTGGAATGTTAAATATATGTATCTTGGCATCCTCACTTTGTAATCCCAGTAGTCTACTAGATCCATTGGGGATTCTATGTATTTGTTCGATAAAATTGAATCCAGGGTTTTGTGGAAACTCTGCATCAATTTGCCCGCGCGCGAATTATCATAGAATGCCTCTTGATATTCGCTTAGTGGTAGGCCGCGAACACAGTTTCTAAAAATGTAATCTACCACTTCTTTTTTTTCTAAATCTAATAATTCTCTTTCTATGTTATACCCGAATAGGCTTTCTCCAAAAGTCCCAATCAAAACTGTACCCACTCTTCTTCTAACTTTTTCTAAAAGAGCAACGAAATGGGAATCACGGATTCTAACCAATCCGTCACCCTTGTAGACGATCTTTTCACCATATTTTGCTATGAAATCAGTTGGTATCTCATAGAATACATTTTCAACTCCTAGCCTATCGGCAACCTGCTTTGCTATTTTTTGCTGCGGACAACTCTTTATACCGAAAGTAAAAGTTATTACATTAGCATCAGTTCTGCTTGCAAAGGCTGCCACTATCCGACTATCTAGACCTCCGCTTAAGAAGACGCCAACTTCTTTGAGGTTCTGAACCCTACGCTCAACAGCTTTTTTCATAAGCTTTCTAAATTCTTTTAGCAAATCACCTACAGATGTACCTTTATCATGTGGGATTTCAAAGTCCCAGTATTGTCGAATTCTAACTCTATCAGTTACTCTATCATAGACTAATGTGGTAGCTGGCATTAGCATTTTCAAATTTTTAAAGAAACTTTTGCTGCCTAAAAGACATGAAAAAGTAAAAAACTCAGAAATGGCAATATCGTTGATTTCGGGAATAACGATTGGATCTTTCAGTATGGCTTTGGCCTCTGAAGCGAAAATAAGCCTTTTACTATTTAAGCAATGGAACATGGGATAAAACCCGTATCTGTCGTTAGCAACAATAATTCTGTCTTTTTCTCCATCATGAATTGCCACGCTAAACAAACCATTGAGACACCTAGCAAAGTCTAACCCCTTCCTCTTGTATAGCTCAATGATAAATTGAGTGTCATTTGTACAAGATGACGTGTATTCAATTCCAAATTTTCTGCACAGTTCACGTTTGTTATAGATATTTCCTCTCGAGACGCCCACGAGGGATCTTTCTTCGTCATGGGCCAAGCTAGAATTGGTATGTAAGAATTCTAGTTTAACTGCTCCGAGAAGACAGGGGTCCAAAATCCACTCATCAACGTAGAAGTCTTCATGTTTTAATGAATTGACCATATCAACCGCTATCTTTCTAGGCACACGATTGCCACTGCGGTCAATACAACCAAATATTCCAGGCATGCTTGTCGTCCCCTTTTAGTAGTCAGTTAGAAAAACTGTGTGAGCTTGTGCATCCTGATTTTTTGATGCATGCGCGCGCACAGGACAGAAACTGGCGCTTTAATTTCTATGTTTTTGAAGGACCTTTCCAATGATTCTTTCTACGGATTTTTGCGGATCTTTTAGCTTTCTAATACCAAGTAAGTGGTAAACCTTACCAATGTCTACTTCCAGCTTCTGCTTATCTGCGGCTTCAAAAAGAATTGTTTGCCCTCTATCTACAATTTCTACTCGCGGTTTTATTTTTCCCTCAGTCAATTTGATTATGGCATCGCATATGATATATGCCAGCTCGATTATTGTTATGGGCTTTGGCCAGCACAAATTAACGACATGGGCAAGGCTATTTTCCTCTTTGCGAATTTCGCCATTTAGTATTTTCATTGCATATATCCTAAACGCCTTGCAAACATCATTAATGTCCACGTAAAGCATCGGGCGGTGCATACTGTGTTTAAAGGGCGTTAGCGATTCTCCTGCAAGTCCTTTAGATATGAATATATTTGCAGCTGTTTTCTCGGGCATTCCCTCGCCTAAGACTGTACCCATCCGAATCAGACCGTATGTTTTTTCTGACATCTCATCAAAATATCTCACTATGACTTCCTGAGCTATTTTTGACAACGCATATAGACGCGCTCTCTCCTCCACCTTGTCTGGTCTGAAACCGAACGCCTCATCTATTGTTCCGTTTAACTCTCTCTCTCCGAAAACATGCCATGTCCCCGTGAAGATCATACCTTTAATCGGCGGAGTTTCATCAACAACCCTACATACATTTTGGATACCTAAGAAATTTACTTCATAACCAAGTTTCTTTTGTTCATTTATCTGGGGTATCTGCACTATGGCTGCATGAATAACTAGTTCAACATCATTAAGCGCCTTCTTGATCTCATTGTAGTCCAGTATATTGCACTGTTGATACTCAACATCATTTTTGGGATATCGCGGAGGATTCTTGTCGATAATTTTTACAGTGAATTCTCTGCTTAAGTAGTCAGCCAACGCTGAGCCGATATATCCTGAACCGCCTACGATTCCTACCTTGGGTCCTCTCAAATTACAACACCACTATTGTCTATAAACAATCTGCATATCCTATAGGATACTTTTGGCAACGCGTTGCGCACGCGCCATTTTATATGTTTAATGGTTTTCTCGGTCAAATGTGATAGCGATTCAAAACTTTTTGGGTGGACTTCTGTAACGGTGGGCACATTCTAACTACAATTAAGCAATTGATTTGTAGAGACTATAGTATTTCGAAGCAGTATTCACCACATCGTATTCGCTCTTGGCAAAATCTCTTATCTTGTTTCCTAAATGCTCTACATCAAATTCGGTGGACAACAATTTGATCTTCATGGCCATTTCCTGTATATTATGTGCTATTATGCCATACCTGCCATTTTTAGTCAACTCAAGCGCATATGGTAGATTGAACATGATTGGTATTTTACCTAGGCACATGCTTTCCAGCAATAACATTGGGCACGCTTCATAAAAACTGGGTATTACAACGCAAATCGCTCTTCTCATGTCTTTCATGAATTCATCTCTTGTCGTAAATCCCTTTAAGATTATGTTGGTTAGACCATATTCCTGAATTCTCTTTTTCATCTTCCTATGAAGAGGCCCCGTGCCATGAATAACAATTTTCAAGTTGAGATGATACTTCTTTTCCAGAAAATAGGCCAACTCAACTAGGTTAAGCACTCCTTTACGCCAAAAAAGGCGTCCTGCAAAGAATATTAGCGGATCCATTTTTTCTTTTTCACAACATACATTCGAGTATTCCTTCTCAAGAGCCTCGATGTCAACACCGTTGTGTATATAAAGGATTTTCCCTTGATTCTTGTTCCCCATCTCCGACATGAGTTGTTTCATTAATGTCTCAGAAACTGTCACCGCTGCATCTGATTTTTCGAATTCCTTTCTATAACTGCACATCCAGATGGGATAACCAGCAACATAGGTGTAAAAGTCACCCGTGCTTCCCCCTCTTGTAAGCGAATAAAGGCTCATCATCAACTCCAATTTCGGACTTGCGTGAAAAGTCACTATCGCCGAAGAGAGTTTCTTTAGACTTAAGAGTGCAGGAAAGAGGTATCCGCTCTGCCCATGAATCACGTCACCCCCAATTCTTTTTACAACCTTATAAAGCCTCTTAAGGTTCAAAACCTGAAACCACATCTGTCTTGGCGGTATGTTTAGGTATGGAAACCGAATAACATTTACTTCCAGATCGCCTTCTTCTTGATTAATATCAAATTTTTGAAAACCACTGCTCGGAACGGGGTAACCAGCGATAACAGTGACTTCGGTCCCTAGTTTCTGAAGTCCATGTGCAAGGTTTTTCACGAAAGTCCCTACGCCTCCAAATATGAAGGGAGGATACTCATGAGACAACAATATCACATGCAATATCCTCACCTGAGACAAAGACTTTTTCTAACGATTTTGCTCATGTTAGTTTTTTTGGTTGATTGGTGAGCGCGCATATGTCGGCTGCCAGCTCGCGGCCTGATCTCCTCTCAAATAATCAATGAAGCCTAGAAGGATCCCTTTGGTCCAATAGTAACCCTTAGCGCCTAAGACAAGCAAAAGGGGCGACATAAAGGGCAAAAGCCAGTAGAAAAGCTTTAGAATACGTGGGGGTTTCGTCATCGATAAAGCTTGATATATTCCCCCAACTGTTCTCCGCTTGTAATCTTCCTCTTCGTTCGCATTTGAAGTTCTCCCTGTGAGTACATGACATTCCTCACAGAAAGCCACTCTACACCCATGTTCCAAAATCTTGAACAAAATATAACTGTCCTCTGCTTTACATCCTTTCAACGGCAAGATTTTTCGCAAAACCTCATGTCTTATCAACATCAATTCACCACTTGCAGCAATCGGGATTTTTCTTCTTAGAGCGTCCAAAATAGAGTAGAACAGAACCTGCGGGCCATGTTTAATACAAACCCTCACGAAGACCAATGAAACCTTTTCATGGCTGAGAAGGCGAAGAGCTGCCTGCAAGTTATGAATCTCAGTATCGACATCGTTAAGTCCAATTATTTCTGCATCCTCCGGTACATATTTCTCTGCAAAGTTTATAGCGTCATACTTTCCCTTTTGCTCCCGATAAACAACATTTGGATGATTCACCTTCTCACCACAAACAATTACGTATGAAAAGCCCAAACCATCCAGTTCCCGAGCTTTTTTCTCCACTTCAGATCCTTCTCTAGCAAGGACAATGAAAAAAACCTTCATCTCTTTCAGCACCTGATGTCACATAAAAATAAACGCATTAACGTTGGACGCAACTGACCAACCAAAATGTCTGCACTTTTTGTGCAAAAAGAGCAAACGTGGACTATAGGCTTTCTGCGATTATTCTTTTTAGTATGGCGAAGCCGTGTCTCAACTTAAGCTTCTTCTCGCCTAATCGGGCTCTATAAGGTATTGAAACCTCTACGATCTGGTATCCCTTGCGTTCCGCATGATAGTTCAATTCTGCTTCAAAATCGAACCCTTTAGACCTTGGCTTCCAACCCTTCAAAATTTTCCAGCGGACTACCCGCAAGCCCGTCAAAGGATCGTTCAACTCTACTCCGTTCAGAATACGCTGAGCAAACGCCAGAAACCTATTTCCCACATAGAATGGACTCTTAATGGCTGCAGGCCTCAACAAATGATTAAACCTATTTCCCAAAACCATTCCAACACTTGGCTTTTCTTCAAGAATTTGAATCATATCTAAAATGTATTTAGCCGGATACGTGAAGTCTGCGTCAATAAAAACAACGTATTCTGGATCATGATTAATGTTCTCTATCGCTTGTGAGATAGCGTTTCCCTTTCCACGTCCTTCTTGTGTGAAGACTTCTGCACCCAGCTCCTTTGCGATTTCAACAGTTCTATCAGCGCTATTGCCATCCACAACCAAGTAGAAGGGATCGTCAAGGACTTCCCTAAGCTCAGCTAGAGTAGGACCAATCCCTTCCTCCTCATTCAAAGCCGCAATAATCACCAGCACCGAAGGAGGACTACCATTCTTCTCCACTTTTAACACCAAACACCAAGCCATCGTTAACTCTCATGCGCATTAACCGCTCTTTTTGTCTCATTTAAATACACAAGGAAAGAAATTCTGTAACAATATGCAAAATCTTCTAGAACACAAATCACGCATCAGCGCACCTAACCGCAAAACTCAAAAAGAATGTTGAAACTACCCATAGGCGTCTATACGCTGCGCGCGCGGCGCATCATTCAAGCTTCATCGTGCGCCAATATGCTAGATCGCTTACAAAACGTTGAAGGCCCTTTCTTAGAGCGACCTTAGCTTTAAACCCAAGTATTTCCTCGGCTTTTGAAGGATCCCCATAATTGTTCTTCAAGTCACCTTTCCTCGGCTTATCATACGTAATCTGTAGGCTCCTTCCCGTTACCTCTTTTACAATCTGGGCCAACTCGTTTATGGTAATGGGCTTGCCAGTGCATATGTTAAAAGTCTCATCTACCAAATTACCACTTTCTAAGGCTAGCATGGTTGCGTCAACCACATCATCTATATAAATGAAATCCCTAGTTTGCTCCCCATCCCCATATACCACTAAGGGGTCGCCCACTAACGCGTTGTTTAAGAACTTGGCTATAACGCCACTATACGGGTTATGCTGTTGTCTCCGTCCATAAACATTGAAGTACCTTAACATAATAGTCCCAAGCCCGTAGCTTCTACAGAACGCTCTACAATAACACTCCGCTGACGCTTTCGACGCAGCGTAAGGCGACATAGGCTCCAGCGGGCAATCCTCGTTAATGGGCAGCGGGTTTACTTCTCCATAAACCGCTGTTGATGAAGCGTAAACAAACCTTTCAACATCCCTCCCTGCAGCCTCTTCCAAAACATTCAACGTTCCATTTACATTAACGTCATGAGTTTCAATAGGATTATTCACAGACTCCTCAACATCTATTAACGCTGCTAAGTGCACCACAGCCTCAACGCCGTCCATAGCACCTTTAACAACTCTCCTATCTCGCACATCCCCACAAACCAAATTGAAGTCATCACTCTCCAGATGTTGACTTAAGTTTTCCATCCTACCAGACCGGAAACTATCCAAGACAACCACCCTGTAACCCCTACCCACAAGCTCATCCACCAAGTGGCTTCCAATAAACCCCGCACCACCAGTCACAAGAACTTTCGAGAATCCTTTCATATAATTCCCCAGACGAAATAGAGATAAACAGGAATTCAATCATGTAATCCAGAGCATGGTGTTATCAATGGTAGCTGTTAGGGAACACTTGAGAAGCGCCGAAGAATTCTACCAGATAGGGTTAAAGGAGTATGAAGAAGGCAAAAGAAGCGGAGACCTTTTAAGGATGAGGCAGGGCTGCGAAAAAGTTTTTCACGCCTATGTCGAGGCTTCCTCAGCATTAATACAGAAGCGTGGATTCCCAGAGCCAGAATCCCACGCAGACAGAGTTGAAACCCTCTACAAGCTCGGCGAGAAAGAGCTGATAGAAGTAGGAGACCAAGCATTCCTCTACCTCCACAAATACGCCTACTACGACTGGAGAATACTCCCAAAAGTAGATGAAAGCATAAAAGGCGTTAAAGAAGCATTAGACCATGTGCGAAGAAAAACAGCCAGATGATACCAGATTTCAGATCAGTTAGATATGGCCGATTGGCTGCATACGGCGAGATCGAAAGAGAGAAAGCTAGCAGTCATATACGAGAAGAAAAATGAAGATATTGAAGTTGTCACCACGCTGTGGGTGGATGAAAGGAGGTTAAAAAGGCTTGGCTTCACTAGAATATGACTCCAGCTGCAATGCGCTATACATCCGACTAAAAAGAGGAAAAGTAGCAGAAAGCGAGCCAATCTCAGACAACCTTATCCTAGACCTAAGCAAAAGGGGAGAAATACTCGGAATAGAAGTGCTCGGTCCAACACCAATAGACACAACAAAGTTTTCCCATCCAATAAAAATTATTGCCAAAAAACAAGATCAACATCCAAAAGCTCAAATTAAGCACACATAAAACAACCATGAAACAAACAGCATGCGAAAGCTTTAGGTTACACCACAGAATTTAAGAGCACTAATTCCCACCTTATCTTTCTCCGCATCAAATATACAAAAAAGGCACCTCAACGATGATTTCTACGTGGAGGAGATGATCATTTCATCCTTCAAAACTGCAAAGACGATACACGGCGCTAAAGTCAAACTTCACTCCGACATACTGAAGAGAATAATTCGCAAACACGGTGAACTAAAAGGCTGCGAACACATGATTCTAGAAACTATTGAAAGACCGGATTATATAATTAAAGGTTATAAGCGTGAATTATTGGCTATAAAGCATTACACTGAAACACTCATAGGCCCCAAAGATATGATCGTAGTATACCGTGAAGATAAAGAACTTATTATCACAGCATTTTTAACCTCCAAAGCACATAAATTATTGAGGAGGAGACCAATAATATGGCAAAAAGCGAAATAGTTGCCCTTCGCACTGAAGCAGTTGACGTGGAATATGATGAAAAAGCCGACGTGCTCTACATATCATTTAACTCAGACACCATAGCCGACGACTCAGAATTAACCAACAATGACGTAATCATCCGATACAAGAACGCAACGATAATCGGACTAACAGTGCTACACTTTTCGGAGAGATATAAACAGAAAGGAAAGTCATTATCCAAAAGTTGAAACTTACCTGGAACAGTGAAGACTCTCATTTCTCTCTTTCATAGATTCTAAAAGTTCATGACGGCATAGCCTAAGAACCCGCCATGTTGAGCCAAATCCCAACAAAACGATTATGATACTCAAATTGCTGAGAAGTCGTATTGTATAACCAAAACTCAAAAACAACTCATGAACGTTTCATGCATTAAAATGTTTAATGGGAAAAACTTCAACTGCTGCCTTAGCTTTCCTAGCTATTTCCTCATCAAACGTTATCAAAGTCCGCTTTTTCTCCTTTGCAACCTGAATCACTATGGCATCTATCCCCCTCAACTTCAATTTAACAGCCAACTCTGAGGCTTGTTCCATTCTTTTCTTGGTTAATCCACTCCAAGCAATGAAGTTCATGTTTCCCCATTTGGCAAGATGATTTTTAACCAATAACGCCTTATCCACACCAACTCTCCTACAGATTGCCCCACAAACTTCTACAAACACTGTAGCACTTGTAACCACGTGATACTGCCCAGAAAACATTTTCTCCATTATACGTCGCGCTTCTGGCCTAAATTCATCTCCCTTAACAAACGCTGAAACAAGAACCGAAGAATCCAACGTTACTTCTTTGACCATGACTTTTCCCTGTCTTGCCTAACCGCCTCAACCGCCGAAACATCCTTCGGCCAAGCCTCACCTATGTCTGCAGCTGCTGCATCAAGCTCTTCTAACAAATCATCAACTGAAACTGGAACTACCAAAACACCCCTATCCGTTGAAATCTGCTCAACTAAGCTACCTTCTTTTATTCCATACTTTTCCCTAAGCTCCTTCGCAACGACAACCTGTCCCTTTCGCCCAACCTTGCTACGATGCCTCTCAGTCATACTAACACCAAGTATAACTAAACCTCTGTATAAATAAATCTTGTGTCATACCATACAAAAAAGAATGGCGCAAAACAGCTTCCTAAGAGTAACTCAAAGTCTTTATCACACTCGACAACGACCACCTCATCCTCCACAGCCATCCACTCACCATCATAGAGCTCGGCGAGCCTACATGCTCCCACTCGAACCAGCTATGGGCTCTGCTAAACTTCAAATAGTAAAGACTCTAATCATCCCACTTCATAAATCCCAAAAGTTCACAACAGCATAGCCTAAGAACCCGTCATGTTCAGCCAGATTCCAACAAAACGATCATGATACTGAAAACTCTGCGATGTCATATTGTAAAGCCAAAGCTCAAAAAACAACTGAAAATAAAATCCCTTATACTCTGAATCCCATCTAGTAGAAGCATTAACAGAAAAAACCACATCATTAATGGACAAGCGATCCACAAACATAGAGTCATCGTTACGTGAAGCCTCCAAAAAACTAAACGTTAAGGGCGCCTCCCAAGTTCCGCCATCCACAACAAAAGCACGAAACTCATAAAGCGGCGACAACGGACTAGGCTCAGAATTCTGTGCATCTGGCAAAGGCTGAGTTTGATTCCTAAACTTCACATAAACCAGATAATACGATGAACCCCCCATATGATTGCCAATACCAACAAAAACACTATACGTTTCATTAACACCAACATTGAAAGGATAATCCTCCGCCATATGATTTGGACCCAACAACCAAAACTCAGAAAAACGTTCACTTCCCCTTGGAAAAGGCACAATCAAGCCAATTGTAGGAGCCGCAGCGATCAATATTAAAACTAAACTGCCTGTCGCGAAGACTGTGCGATACTCTTCAAGATTCATCCTTAACTACCTCGGGCTTCATCCTCAAAACCCTCCGAATATAACGGCGTTTGAAAACACGCCAACCCCAAAAACTCCCAAAAACAACAGCAACCACACTAACCATTGATCCAGTCATGGTTAACCAGGAACCCGTAACCCTCCCTCCATAAGCCTTAACCCGCAATTCATCAGCCTCACTCCTCACTCCCTCACCAATCTCAGAACAAAGATTAGCTGAAACAACCGCTTCATCAAAGTCCCCCAACCTAAACGCAACCTGCGCCCTAGCCAAAAGCTCCCCAGCCTCATTCAACCTAACCAACAAACCTGAAACATTCGCCCCAGCCTGCTCAGCCTCTAAAACAGCTTCATAAGCCGAAGCCACAACTCCCTCAGCTTGACCAATTGCTGAAGCGGCCACATCCCCACTTGAAGCATCAATCCTACAAACAAAGATAGGAAACACGAAAGCTGAAAGAATTATCAAAACAACCAAAAGCTTTGGCATAGACATTCTAATCAACCACTTTCAGCCCTCGTAAGATGCTGACTCCACCCGCACTTCGAACAAGTAACCCAGAGAAAGGTAACAATCGATATTTTGGCTGTTTGCGGTCCTGTGTGTGAGGTCTCCTGCCTTTCAGAAAGAGTTAGCCTAAACGTGTCATTCTGACACTTAGGACAAGCCAACTTACGAGTCACTTTTCATCCAACTCTTTCGCGTTGAAACACATGTTCTCTAGATTTCTTCTCTCCTTGTCAAGATCATTCAAGTGCTCCTCAACCTTTTCACAACGCTTAGAATACTCACTAAACATGTACAGGAACAGCTTCCCCTTCGGCGTAAGCACATAACAACCCGAACTCCCATAACTCAACAAACCAGCTTCTATAAGGTCATTCAAATATCGATTCAAAAGTTCCCAACTCAAATTCGCAATATACATAATCCGAGTCTTCTTAGCACCATCATTATCACTAACCACAGAAAGCATATCCGCTACAATCCGTAGCCTACTCCTATACTTACTCATCTAAGCAACCCCGTTGAGGGTTATGGTTTATGCCAGGGCTACAAACCTCGTAAGAAAGTTTAAATATCGATTCAGTTTGTTTAACGAGGACGCATCCATATGGGTGTTGTGACACTCTCACCAAAGTTTCAAGTCGTGATCCCTCGAGATGTGAGAGAAAAATTAGATCTAAAGCCAGGACAGAAAATCGTCGTGATAGAGAAAGACGGCGTCCTCCATCTCATCCCTCAAAAACCAATAAAAGAAATGAGAGGCTTTGCGAAAGGAATAGACACAAGCAAGCTAAGAGACGAAGAGGACCGATTTTGATCCCGCCCAAATCTCCCGAACAAAAATAATTGAATTAACAAGCTTATTGTCGTTGGAAGCTGCCGATATCAGCCTAACCACAAATTTAGGAACGGCCGACTCCATCATCATAGCCACAGCAAAAGCCTACAACGCCCAAATAATAACAAGCGACGAACACCTAAAAAACATAAAAGGAGTCAAATTCATAAGCGAATGAAAAGCTGAGCAACAATCTTCACGCATATTTGACGCCAAATACAGGGCTTATCCAACGTTGCACGCACAAATAGCCCCTTCATTCCATTCTAACGTGAAGCCAGCCTCTCCCACCCTTCTTACGCTGCTGATTCTCATTACGCTCAGGCTTAGAAGGGAGAGGTCTCCCCCTCTTGGTAAACCGTCTCTGTTCACTGACAAAATCCCTAATGAACTTTCTCCATCCGCCAACAGCAGGGATAGGAGGAACAGCATTCGGCACCTCAGAAGGCTTGTGGCGCTCCAAAATCTCCACGAAATCCAAGGGCTTAAAGTCTCTCGTAGCAATGATAACCGTGCCGCGATCAACAAACAAAGACGAATAGTCTTCACGAGCAATTCCTTCAGCCCTCACCCTGTCATCTATTCGATCCAGCCACAACCTCTTCCACAGGGTCTTCAGCTCATCAAGAAACGCTTTCCATTCCGCACGTTCCACTATGCAATCCCTCCCTGAAGGGAGCGGATGAGAACTGGACGCCTCAATTCACCCATCTTCACATGTCAACCCCTCAAAGATTCCCTTAAGAATGTTCTGCGTTAGTGCTGGTCTCCTCCTTCCTCAACAAAGGCTCAATGCTCCTTCGACTACACTGTCACCGATTCACGGCCACAGCAAAGTCTTCCATATGTTTTGTTGAATCGAATTATATAAAGGGCTAAGGAAAGAGCTTCTTGAGCCAAGTTCTAGAAGTTTATTTCATAAAGTTCTAGCAAATCCCGCAACATCTTATGAAAAGAGGTTTCACAAACCATTTATCCATTTCCACAGCAATTCACGCACTTATAGAGGAAGCTGGATTGTGGGTAATCGACGAGATTCTAATGTTGCTCAAAGATGGAAACTGGCATGATTTAGGAGAGATTGTAAAAAAATGCTCATTAAACGAACTTAAAGCAGAAATGATCGTAAGCTTCCTATCCAAATACGACTTTATGGAACTCAATAAAAAAGGCCGAAAAGCAAGACTACGTCCCCTCATGCTGGAGTTCATCAATGAAATTCAACGCATCAAAGAAGAGGAAAATTTTAAGCCATAAGGGCTCTAAGCCTTCGGTACGCATTAAGGAAGGCGCGTCCCTTCGCCGAAGTTTTGAAATAATCTGTTTCGTCACTTTCCTCTTTTGAGACCGATTTCAAGAGTTCCATACCTGAAAGAAGTTTTAAGTAGCGTTGAAGTTGCCTGTGGCTGAGATTGCACCTGTACATGATGCGAGTCTTCTTCGCCCCCTTAACTGCCTCACTTAGAATATTTGCCATAATGTCTATTTGGCTTCGCATTTGAACCAAACGAGGGGGACTTAACCTCTCCTTAACCCTAACCAAGAAGACATCAACACCTTCTTTCAATGGGATATTACGTATGGCTATATCTACATATTTAAAATTTAAGGTACACACACCTTTCACACAAGCATTCTTAGCTGGTGATCCAGTTTGAGAGCGACGAGTTCCACTCAGCAACCGCAAAAACGATAGAAGAGGGCAGACAGCTAATGGAGGCTGGTTTCGAATACGTTTGCACATACAAAGACATAATGCTGCTTAGAAAGCGAAAGTGAAAAGGTCCTATAAATGCTCCTAGGGACCTGTAAAACCGCATTTTGGGCAGCGGTATGGTCTTCCGAACTTTCGGCATTTGGAGCATCGCCAGATGATTATTTCTCCGCAGTTGGGGCATGGGAATTTTGTTGCTTCTGTTCCTGGGGCTATTATTCGGTGGCATGAGGTGCATGTGGGAACGGTGACGGCTTTCTCTGTCATGTTGATTCCTCGGAAGGGATTTGGTATGGGTGTACTCCTTTATATATGCTGTGTTTAACGTTGTGTCTGTCTTTTTATTTTTTATTAGACCCCCTCTATAGCCTCCCTCCCCTTTTTAGCGCAAGCAATTGTTTTCAACATACCTTTTCCATATATGATCCACATAGGAGTGCCCACTATAGCTCCTTCTACTGGGAGGCGCATAGGCTTGGTGTGGGGCGGAATTGTTTAAAGGGGTTTTTGGGAGATTATGTGTTGGCTCTGCTTGAAACGCTGGTGTAGAGAGGAAGAGATGTGAGCGAAGAGTTTGATGTTGTGGTGGTTGGGGGCGGGGTGTGCGGCTCCTTCTCAGCTTTGACAGCTGCGAGACTAGGCGCAAAGGTAGTGGTTTGTGAGGAACATGGGGAGATAGGTTTGCCCCAACACTGTCCGGGTCATGTGAGCATCAGTGGTTTAAAGCATGTAGGATTAAGTTTGCCCAAAAAGATTGTGGAGAATGAATTCAGAAGGGCTGTTTTCTACTCGCCATTTGGTAGAGAATTTGCGATTGGATGTTCTTCCTCTGTGACCTGCGTCCTAAACAGAGAACTTCTGGATAAACACCTCGCGGACCTTGCCGAGAGGGCTGGAGTGCAGTACCTTTTAGAGTCGAGGGCAGAATCTTTCCTTGTAGATTCCAATTTTGTTAAGGGAGTCATCATTAGGAGGAAAGCAACTAAAGAAACTTTTGCGTCCAGCCTTGTGATAGACGCTGAGGGATGCTCCTCAGCTCTCTTGAAGAAGATTAGGCTACAAACGCTGGATAGATCTATGGTCGTCCACGCCATCCAAGCGGAAGTGGACAGGGTGAAGGAGGTGGACATGGACACGGTTGAGTTATATCTTGGCAGAAAATATGCTCCAGGCTTTTTCTCTTGGATAATTCCTAAGAGGGACGGCTCAGCTAAGGTGGGTCTAGCCACAAGGATGGGCGACCCCAGAGAATACCTAACTCGGTTCATGCGAGATCATCCTGTGGCTTCCAAAAAACTGGGAAGTAGCAGGATCACTGCCCTCTCTCTTCATCCCATTCCGCTCGGAGGAGCGATTCCCAAGACGTACTGGAACGGGCTTCTCATTGTTGGAGACGCAGCCTCACAGGTGAAGCCCACAACCGGGGGCGGCATCGTCTTTGGGTTATTATGCTCTAAGATTGCAGGTGAAGTTGCCTACGAAGCCCTTAAAAGCAAAGACTTTTCCACAGGCTTTTTATCGCAGTATCAATCTCGATGGAGGGAACTTATAGGCTTTGACCTGACGGCGATGCGCCAAGTAAGGAAAATGCTCAACCGTTTGCCCGATGACAAGATTGACACGATCATTAGATTATGCTCAAAACTTGGAGCGGATAGAATCCTTGAAGAAATTGGGGACCTGGACTTTCAGGGAAAGTCGCTGGTTCGTGTTATTCAACACCCATCGGCACTCATAATAGCGCTCTACTCAATTTTTTCCTCGCTCACCTCATCGGCGTTTACGTCCACATAAGCGTGGGAATTGAACCCGAGGAAAAGATCAAACCAAAATCCGCAACCGAAAAATGTCTGAGTTGTACTGATCTAAATCCTCATAGCCATCTCTGCTGGCGCTTGATGTCGGAATCCGTCCGACCGCTTTTCAAATCGTGCGAAATGTGTTAGAATATTAGGTTCGATAGTTTTTTTAACTAGTTGAATGATAAAATATTAGGTGGTTTTACGATAAGAAGAGACTCCATAGCAATTGTAATTTCAGTTTTGCTAGTTGTAGCGTTATTCACAGCTGGAAGTCTAGTTGTAATTTTGCTTACAGCTGGAGGTAAAAATAAAACGCCGTTCCCAAAGGAAGGTTCGACAATACAATCATCCAATGTAATGAGTGGAACGCTAGTGAATGAAACGCTGTTTCTAAAGGAAGGCTGGGCAATACAATCATCCTCTGAGGTGACGCAGGGTGGTGAAATTATATCCACAATTGGATTCAGCCCCGTGGGATGGTACCCCACATCAGTTCCATCCACAGTCTTGGCAGCCTTGATTGAAAATGGAGTTTATCCTGACCCGTATTTCGGGATAAACTTGAAATCTATTCCAGATCTTACCGGATCTTCGTGGTGGTATCGCGCTGAATTTGCATTACCACAAGAGTACGAAAATAAAAATATTTGGCTACACTTCGACGGCATAAACTACAAGGCAAATATCTGGCTTAACGGACAGAAAATCGCTGACACCGTCGCGGTGCAAGGCATGTTCAGGTTATTTGAGTTTGACATTACCAGTTACGTTACATTCGTGGAGAATAACTGTCTGGCGGCGGAAGTGTTTGCCCCAACGGACACTGATCTCTGGGATACTTGGGTGGACTGGAACCCGACCCCCCCAGACAGGGACATGGGGCTCTGGCATGACGTTTACATCGACGCGAGCGGACCCGTGGTAATGAGACACCCCTACGTAGTTCCGGACTTAGATTTACCTTCTCTAGATGTGGCGCATCTTAACATTTCTGCCGAACTAACTAACATGAGAGATGAAACTGTGAGTGGAAATTTAACAGGCACGATCAAGAATGTTACTAATCTGGCAGAAGGAGGGACTTCGGATGGCGGACCTGGAGTTATCGAGTTTTCTAAAGAAGTTAGCTTGGGCCCAAAAGAAAGTAAGCTAATTGTGCTTTCTTCTGACGAAATCGCCCAATTGAACATCTCCAACCCTAGACTTTGGTGGCCTAACTTAGTAGGACCTCAGAACCTCTACGATTTGAAATTAGAGTTCAATATAGCAGGCGCAGTATCAGACGCTGAAAACGTTCGCTTCGGCATCCGCGAGGTCTCCTCCTACCTCTCCAGTGAGAATTATAGGATTTTCAAGATCAACGGCAAAGACATCCTCGTGAGGGGTGGGGGCTGGGTTCCCGACATGATGTTTCGCCCCTTGCCTGAAAGAAAAGAGGCGGAGATCAAGTACGCTAGGGATATGAACCTTAATACGATTCGCATGGAGGGGAAGTTGGAAACGGATGAAATGTGGGACCTATGTGATAAGTATGGAATAATGGTCATGGCAGGCTGGTGCTGCTGCTGCCACTGGGAGGAATGGAGTCAGTGGGATGCCACTGATAGGACAGTTGCTTTCGAGAGCCAGAAGGACCAGCTACTCCGCTTAAGGAATCACCCGAGCCTCCTCGTTTGGCTTTTCGCGAGTGACCTACTGCCTCCTTATGGTATTGAGAGTGAGTACCTGAATATCCTTAATACCTATGCTCCGACGCTGCCTCACCTGTCCTCTGCTTCAAATCGGTATAGCTCACTTACGGGATACACTGGGGTGAAGATGAATGGTCCTTACTCCTATGAACCACCCATCTACTATTATTTACAAGAAAGTCCGGGTGGCTCTTGGGGCTTTGGCACTGAAATGGGTCCGGGCGAGAATGTCCCGCCCATAGAGAGTATGCGCGAGATGCTGCCTGAGGATCACTTGTGGCCGATTGACAGCTACTGGGATTATCACTGTGGTACCGAAGGCTCAGTATTCTCGAACCTAGGCTTTTACACGAATGCTTTAAACTCCCGCTACGGAACCGCGACTGGAGTAGAGGATTACTGCAAAAAGGCGCAATTGATGAACTATGAGTCCATGCGCGCCGAGTTAGAAGCATGGGGCCGGAACAAGTACCTGTCCACCGGGGTTATAACATGGCAGTTCAATTCCGCATGGCCTTCTTTAATATGGCAACATTATGATTATTCTTTGAGGCCCGGCGGTGCTTACTTTGGCGCCAAAAAAGCATGTGAGCCCTTGCACGTTCAGTACTCCTATGATGATAGTTCGATCTACGTTATTAACAGCTATTATGAAAGCTTTACGAATTTGAATGTCAGCGCGAAAGTTTACAATTTTAACATGACCGAGAAATATTCTAACACTGCTACGATAGGTGTTGGACCGGACAGCAGCAATTATGTCTTCACCATCCCTCCGCTGGAAGGCTTAACTACAACCTATTTCCTCGACCTTAAATTAGAAGATAGTTCAGGAAATCTGATTTCTTCCAATTTTTACTGGCTATCGACGAAACAGGATGTTCTCAACTTTCGTAGAACAAATTGGTATCGCACGCCCCAAAGCGCTTATGCCGATTTCACCGATCTAAAGAACCTACCGCCTGTGGAGTTGATTTTGTCATATGGCATCAAGAATCAAGGCGAAGAAGTAATTGCCCACGTAACAATAGAAAACCCGACGGATGATCTCGCTTTCTTCATTCACCTTAAAGTTACCAAAGGCCTAAATGGAGAAGAAGTTTTACCAATTTTGTGGGATGCCAACTACTTCAGTCTATTGCCTGGAGAAAATAAAGAAGTGAGGGCAACTTTTGCAGCGAAGGATCTGAATGGAGCAATTCCAGTTGTAAAAGTGGAAGGATGGAACATATCGCATGTCAAGGTCATCGGCGACATAAATGGTGATGGCATAGTAGACATTTATGATGCTGTTCTATTGGTTGGTGATATCGATGCCACACCAGGTAGTCCTAATTGGAACAACGGACGATCCGACTTCAACAACGACGACATAGTCGATCTGGCGGATGTCATCATACTCTGTACAAACTACGGAAAAAGAGAAGACCCCTAACAGAACTTCGGACAGCCCAATGTCTGCAAAATATCTGACCCAGAAGTGACTTAGCATGTGGGAGTTCAAATATAAACAGGTCATTGTTCTGCGTGTTGACCTCAAGATGAGTAAGGGTAAAATAGCGGCTCAGGCTGGACACGCAGCAGTTTCCGCCGCTGAAGAAGCTAGGAAACGATGTCCCAACTGGTGGAAAGCTTGGATAGAAGAAGGACAATGCAAAATAGCTGTGAGAGCAGAGTCTGAACAGGAACTTTTGGAGCTGGAAAGAAAAGCCAAGGAGTTAGGACTACCTTCTGCCCTAATTACTGATAGAGGCTTAACCCAGCTTCCACCAGAAACCATAACCTGCCTGGGAATCGGACCAGCACCCTCCGATCAGGTGGACAAGATAACGGGCAAACTGAATCTCCTCTGAGTGGCGATCCATTTGAAGATTCCTAAGCTGGAGAGGGAACTCGGCATAGAAACATACGCCTCTCAGTCCCCAGGGATTAGTGGGAGAATCCGCGAGTTCCCCGAGGACTTTGTGGTTGAGGAAGTCCTAATGGACGGAGCAAGAGCCGAGGTTCAGCCGGTTGAAACTTCGCAGCCAGTTGGGGAGGGTCGCTACCTCATTTGTGTGCTGGTTAAGCGAGATTGGGACACCCTCCGCGCAGTAAAGAAGGTTGCGAGGCGGATGGGCATAAGCTACAAGCGCGTCCAAATAGCGGGCATAAAGGATGCTAAGGCTCTCACCGCCCAGCACATCAGCATCCGAGGAGTCACCCCAAAGCGAGTTTCATGGGTTAAAATCAAGGACATAGCGCTCCGTCCACTAAGATTTTCCGATGAAAGGGTTCACTCCCGCCTCCTCCTTGGAAACAAATTTCACATCCTAATCCGAGAGATCTCCCATCCCTCTTCCCTAATTGAAAAGCGAGTCAAAAACGTTCAAGATGGGCTATCCAGCATGGGTGGCTTTCCAAACTTCTTTGGGCATCAACGCTTCGGCACCGTTCGACCCGTGACTCATACGGTGGGTGGTTGTCTTGTGCGAGGCAGCTTGGAAGAGGCGGCACTCACCTATCTCGCCCAGCCAAGCCCCCACGAACACCCTGAATCCAAAGAGGCTCGACAACAACTCCGGGACACGCAAGACTTCAAGGAGGCGCTTCGCCGTTTTCCAACCTACCTCATGTATGAACGCCTCATGCTTACCCACCTAACGAGCCAACCAAGTGATTTTGCGGGTGCATTCCGAAAGCTACCCCTAAAGCTACGCAGACTCTTAGTCCAAGCCTACCAGTCCTTCCTCTTCAACAAGTTTCTCAGTCAAAGAATGAAGCGTGGTGTTGGTCTCAACGAGCCTCAGATTGGAGACTACGTGGTGCATGTGGACAGCCATGGGCTTCCAACAAACGAATTCGCTCAAGTGACCTCTCAATCTCTTTCAGGTGTCAAGGAAGCGTTAAGAGATGGTAGAACGCAAATTGCCATCCCGCTAATAGGCTTTAAACAACAACCCTCCGGGGGAGTGCAAGGTGAAATCGAAAGAGAAATCCTTGAAGCTGAAAATGTGGCTCCCAGAGATTTCTATGTCTCATCTATGGCGGAAACGAGCGCGCCGGGAGGGTTGCGGACAATCCTAGCTCCCATGATAGACCTTTCTGTGGAAGAAGTGTCCAGAGATTCAGCGAGTCCTCGAAAGCGGAAGGTGGGGTTAAGCTTCACGTTGCACCGAGGCTCTTACGCAACCGTCTTACTCCGGGAGTTTATGAAGCCGCGAAACATCATAAAAGCGGGTTTTTAGCAGCTAATTTTGAACAAGTTCGTATGAATCATAATGTTGCCTCCAAAAAAGAGGAAGACTAACCTTTTTGCTCAAAAATACGTAAGTGAAATGGTTAAAACGGTTATAACGTTGAAATCGTGTTACAAAATCTCTTTTAGCTACGTCACGCGCATCAAAATCTGAACTATTCCAACAATCGAAATAGCATTTAATAACAATCTTAAGAACAATAACACTGAGAAAATGTTCAGATCTAGCCGTGTTTGGTACCCAAGCACTCACTTTCCTATTCTGGATCCTCATCATCAGCACCGTCGTTACTGCTCTAGCAACGGCGTGAAAAAACACGCGCATTCAGAGAAAGGAGAATATGGCTTTGTCTAAGGCTTATAAATGGTTATTCATTGAAAATACTCCACTGCTTTATGAAACTGTGAGGGTTGCAAAACAGTTTCAAATAGAGCTATGGCTTGATTCCTCTCTGCTCCTGCAAGCGTTTAATCTTAAACCAGTTAACTCTGAAAAGCGGAGCAGAATCGTTACATAGCTTAGCGCGCGCATTTATTTGGGGAGTGTGTGAAGTTTAGAAGCTCAGAATAGATACTTTTTCTTGGGTTTTTCTTTTTTCTTTTCAGTTTCTGGTTTTTCCGTAAATAAAGGCTCCTCTGGGGGTTTTGCACTTACGCCTGTATCAAGCTCTAGCGGCTCTGATATTGCTTCTTGAGGGGGTTGTTGCTCCTCCGCTTTTTGCTCCTTTGGTCTCCGCTCGCGCACATGTTTTCTTTTTACTTCCGTCTCCTTGGAGAGAGAAATTGGTCTGATTCGTAGTCCTTTATTGTCGCCGAATTTTAGGTATTCCCATTCGTAGAGGTCAATTCTGATTCCGGATATGTGATTCACTATTGTTAGCAGATTTTTTGAGAAGCTCGGTGCGAGAAGAACAAGTCGTGGGGGTTCAGTACCGCTTATTTTGAAGTTCTTGTAGTGAAACTTTAGCATATGCTTAACTGCGTCAAGTTGATTTAGATCTCTTAGTCCCTCGAAGAGCAGGGTGTCATTTTCGCTTGTGCTTAACTTAAAAACAACTAACTGTCCATTTTCGTCGTGGCAAAGGAGGTCAAGTTTTGCATCTGCACTTATGGGAATCTGATTCGCTATGGTGGTCAATCCCTCCTCAATGTTTTCTGTCTCCTTGGCAACCATCTCCCCTAGTTCTAGTTCATTCTTGACGCGAATTTCTTCAATAGACATTTTTCACCCTTCGTTTTTCTATGGAGAGAGCTGAGAATAAATGTATTATGAATTTGAAATTAGTATTGAACTGCAATATTTGACAAAATGGACATTAGCTAAGAGGGACGGCTCAGCTAAGGTAGGTCTGGCTACAACGATTGGCGACCCCAAACAATATCTAAATCGATTCATGCACGGTTTCTTGGATGCGGATGTTTCTCCTTGCCAACTCTTCCATAAACTTGTTGAAAAGTTCGCCTTCGAATGCTTTCTCCGGGGGAACTAGTCCTTTCACGCTAATTTCTCCTCGTCCAATCATTTGACACGCTATTGCACATGTGTATCCTGTTGTTCTCGCCATTGAAGTAATGCCGTGTTTTTCGTCATAGTAATCAATCATTTCGTAAGTGTATTTTATGTTTAACCCTCTCTTCTTCCCAGATACAATGACTCTCATCAAAGTGACATCTTTAACTCCGACTTCAAGAGCTGGGTATAGAAGCTTCGTCAGAAATTTTTGTGGTATAATCTCATGTCCCTCAAAGTTTATGGGCTCAGTTTCTAGGAGCCCGCAATCAATCAATGTTTTAATTCTGTCGAGATGCTGTGGTATACGCAACGTTGATTCATACATATTTCGAATTCCTTTTCCAGTATACATTAGCGTAGCTAATCCATCAGTGTAAAACCTCTCAAGTTCCCCAAAAGGCTCTGGGAAAATCTCTCTATCTCTGCCCGACAAAGGAGGCAAAACCTTTACTTTCCCATCTATAACCACACGGGGGCTTTCTCTGTATAGCTCCCAAAGGCCTTCCATGGTAAAGACGGTCTGATAGAAAAGGGGAGGCTTTGGATTTTGCGGTAGCCCTCCGCACATTATGTGAATTTCCTCTGTCTTTTCCAGCTGTTCAACTCCATGACCAGCTAAGATTTGTCCTAAACCAGGAGCAACTCCACAACCTGGGATGAAAGTTACCCCCGCCTTTTCCGCAGCATCTGCCAGCAACATATGTTCGTCTTCAAAACTCAAAGATACGACATTTGCATGAGCATCTATCGAAGCCTTATTCGCTGAAACACTAAATCTGTGGGGGAGAGCATCCGCTACAACATCAAAACCTTTAATCAATTCTATAAGGGAATCATAATCGCTTACATCAGTTTTTCTCACGGACAGCTTACCACTTTGCATCTTGTCAACAAACTCATGAAGCTTTTTCTCATCTAAATCTGCAACCATCACTTCGGAAACGTCTTTGCACTTAATCATATCGTATGCTATAGCTGAACCCATCCGACCTAAACCTAAAACCAAGACTTCCATCATTTCTCTATCACTTCAACCATTTCGCACTGTTTCGCCCATCGCCTTTAATAAATATTCTTTTTTCTAAAGGTTTCGTCAACTGCGCCTCAATTCTTAAGCTTTATTAGGGTAGAAACGATTTTCCCGTATTGCTCCGACATTATGATTTAGCTGGTTGGGCCCGTGGTCTAGCCAGGACTAAGACGCTGGCCTGCGGAGCCGGAGATCCGGGGTTCAAGTCCCCGCGGGCCCGCCAACAAGGTGAACGTTAAGTGGTTTCCGTCAGCCCCTTCGGAGAGTTTCGTGACGAGTGTGAAACTGCCCTACGGGAAGCTTTGAAGAAGGTATATCCTCAGGTTTCTCTTCCTCCTATTATGCTGGACCGTCCACCGAGCCTTGAGTTCGGAGAACTGGCTTCTTCGATGTGTTTTGAACTTGCTAAGCAAACCTCGAAGAAGCCTCGTGAAATGGCTGACAAAATTGCAAAGGCTATCGATGTTTCGCGGTTTCCGCTGATCCAGTCCATTGAGGCGGCTGGAGTAGGGTACATCAACTTTCACGTAAACCTTGCAGAGTTCTCCCGTCTAACCATTGAGTCGGCTAGGGCTCTGGACACTGAGTACGGCTTCGTACGAGCAGACAAGCCTAGAAAAATTGTGGTGGAGCACACAAGCGTAAACCCCATCCATCCAATTCACATCGGGCAGGCGAGAAACCCTGTGCTAGGCGATGCCCTCGCCCGCATCTTAAGGGCTCACGGACACACAGTTTTTAGACACTACTACATCGACGATGTTGGGCGTCAATCAGCAGTCATCGCCTACGGATACGAAAAGCTGGGGAAACCAAAACCTAAGGAAAAGCCTGATCACTTCATCGGCGCGATTTACACGATAACAAGCTGCATAATGGAGGTCCATAGACTCAGGAGAGAGATAGGACAGGCAGCTGAAGAACCCTCAGAGTTGCAGCGGCAACTGGACGATTGGATGTCCGTGGCTGACGATCTCAAAAAGAAGCTCCCCGAGCTCTTCACCCAGCTTCTCGACAAGATTAACAAAGATGAGGACCCTGAATCTAAAGTGAACAACCTAATTCGTGGATACGAATCCGGTGAAGAAAAAGCTAAACAACTCATCAGAGAAGTTTGCCAACTCTGCATAGAGGGGTTCAAGGAAACCCTCAGCAAAGCAGAAATTTTCTATGACTCCTGGGATTGGGAGAGCGATGTCGTTTGGAGCGGCGACGTTTTGCGGATTCTGGACAAATTGAAGACAACTCCCTACGTATTTCAGTTGGGAGACATCCTCGAGTTTGACGCTGACAAGGTGGCTATGGACCTAAACCTCAAGCAAAAACTAGGCTTAATGGAAGACTACGAGCTTCCATCTCTAACTCTTGTGAGGGCAGACGGCACCACCCTCTACACTGCCCGCGACATCCCATACAGCCTGCGTAAGTTCCAGAAGGCTGAGAAGGTCATTAACGTAATCGGAATGGAGCAGACGCTCTCTCAGATGCAGTTGAAGCTAGCTCTGTACGCTCTGGGATACGTAGACCTCGCAGAAAACCTGATTCACTTCGCCTACAATCTAGTTAGGCTCCCCGGCTATCGAATGTCTAGTCGCAGAGGACGCTACATCACTCTAGACGAGGTTATGGACGAGGCAGTTAAAAGAGCTTACAACGAAGTTTGCAAGCGGTCTCCCCACCTCTCAGAAGAGGAGAAGCGCAGAATATCCAACCTCGTGGGCATAGGAGCCGTGAAATACGCCCTCGTGGAGGTTGACCCAACCAAGCCCGTAGTCTTCACTTGGGATCGGGTGCTGGACTTCGAAAAGAACAGCGCACCCTACATCCAGTACTCCCACGCTAGGGCCTGCAGCATTCTAAGGAAAGCCTCCAGGGAACCTGAAGAACCCAACTACTCTCTGTTAACAACCGCCCTAGAACGCGACATAGTTTTAACGTTGTCCCGTTTCCCCGAGGTTTTTGTGGAAGTAGCCGAAAGCCTTAAGCCCAACGCTATCGCTGACTTCGCCAACGCCCTAGCGGACAAGTTCAACACTTTTTACAACGCGTTGCCCGTGATAAAAGCTGAGCCGCCAGAATTGAGCAGTGCTAGACTTGCTCTCGTGGACGCTACGAGAATGGTTTTCAGAAACTCCCTTAACCTGCTTGGAATAGAGGCTCCTGAAAGAATGTAGATTAAGCCTTCAGCGCCAAGCTGGCTCACTCAGGAAATTCTTCGATTATATCAACTGCTGTGCTCGTTCCAATTCTGTTGGCTCCAGCCCGAATCATTGCTAACGCGTCTTTGAGGGTTCGTATTCCTCCAGCCGCCTTAACTCCCATGTCTTTGCCAACAGTTTCACGCATCAGCCGAACATCCTCCACGGTGGCTCCTCCAACAAGCCCTGTTGAGGTTTTCACGAAGTCGGCTCCTGCTTCCTTGGCGATTTTGCAGGCCAACACTTTTTCTCTGTCGGTTAGGTGTCCGGTTTCAATAATCACCTTCACTATTATGTCTCTATATGAACTTTTGATGCCCACCACCATCTCGATGTCCTTTCTCACAGTTTCATAATCCCCTGACTTCAACGCGCCTAGGTTGATGACCATGTCTATCTCTTGAGCTCCCCTTTCCACAGCCTTCCTAGCTTCAAATGCCTTCACTTCAGGCAAGGTGACCCCAAAGGGAAAACCAACCGTGGAACAAACCTTTACGTTGGTTCCTTTCAAAAGTTGTGCAGCCAACGACACATAAGTGGGGTTGACGCAAACGCAGCCAAAACCGTGCTTTTCAGCCTCCCCACACAGTCTTTTAACATCTTCTGTGGTGGCGGTGGGCTTCACCAGCGTATGGTCAATCATCTTTGCCAGTTGTTTCTTCGATATTCCCATAATCCACACCTTCAGAATGTATAAGCTTGAAAGGTAACTAAAAGTTTTGAGGAATCGTGGCGGGCCCACGTAGATTCAAATCCCGATTTAAATTCCCTATGTTGAACATCCTTCGGAGAAAAAGTGAAACGATGAAAAAGGCTTTATTATCTTAGTTGCTTGATGAATTCTTTAAAATTCTCCATCCATACAGTTGCAGTGTTAACCTTCGGAATTTTCTTGAGCACCTCGTTCATCAGGCTTTCCATTTGCTTTTATGAAAAAAGACTAAACCATTGTCAGAAAACAAGATGGAAATAGCGGGCCCGCGGGGATTTGAACCCCGGATCTCCGGCTTTCTTCCCTTCCTCTGCAATAGAAGGCCGACGCCTTATCCAGCTAGGCCACGGGCCCATTAAAGCCTCACCTCCCACGAAGGGAGGAAGCTTTTTCGTCCTTGAGAACTTTTGCTACACCCCCTTATCTCTTTAACTATGAGCGCGCTAAGAAGGGGGGGCTATATAGGGGGTCTAGAAAAAGAAAGAGAGAAAGAAAAGCAACAAAACACATCAAACTAGCCAGTTTTCGAAACCGACAAGGCTACGTCTAAACTAAAGTTGTTTGAGACTTTACAAAAGTATACGCAAATTATAAATTGGCTTAAAACAATACAATGACACCACCTAAGTTTGCCGTGTTGTTGTAAAAAAGAGATGAAACGAATGAGCACCCACGCAGAAGACCTAAAGCTTCGATTAATGACCATTGAGCTACTTCGAACCGCAAAGAAGAGATACACCTACCGGGAGTTGTCAACCAAAACCGGCCTACCTGTGACCGTTCTAAGCCGATACGCCAAGGGCCACGTCTTGCCAAACGCCGAGAGAGCCCGACAACTCTGGGCCACCCTAAAAAAGCTCGTTGGCCTACAAACCGAGCTGCGCAAGAGGGTAGAGTTTAACAGCCAAGGATATTTTGACAACACATGGATCATCGGCGACTTCAACATACTCAGACAAGCCGCCCACCACGCCCTCGCAGCCTTCGCTGGGAGGCGTGTGACAAAAATCTTAACAGCCGCAGTAGACGGCATACCACTGGCAACCATAGTCGCAGACTCGTTAGGCGTCAATTTGGTTATGGCAAAATGGGATAAAGAGGTGGGAGTTCCATCGTTTCTTGAGGAAACTTACGTGCTGAGAGACTCCGGCGTAACCCGGACACTGTACGTGCCGAAGGAAGCCATGAAGAGGAGGGACAGCGTTCTCATCGTGGACGACATGATAAAGACTGGGGAAACCCAAGCTGCCCTTGTTAGCCTCGTTCACAAGGCAAGGGCAGAAATTTCTGGAGTCTACTCTCTCATCGCCATTGGGGACGAGTGGGAAAAGAAGTTAGACCTGCCAAAGGGATGTCCAGTCGAGATCGTGACAAGAATTAAGTCAACGCAGCAACCGAACAGCGCCCTCTAATTAAGCATTGTTTACATTTTTCCTTTCTGCAGAAGTCTTTGCCAAGCCTGAGCAAAGCGGTCTCAAAATTCGCAAAGGTTTTTCCAGCCATTCTATTTTTTCTCCAAAACTCTTTTAACTCCCTCAACGCTTTTTCAGGGCTTTCCTCCCTTATCAGCTCTAAATTTTTCGCCGCCAGAATAACCAGTGGAGTGGGTTTTGGGTTGGCTTTCTTCCAAATTTCTCTTAGTTCTCTGAGGAAAATGCTCACGGTCACTTCTCCTATGCCCTTTCCTAAGTCCTTCAAGCGTTTTTCCAGGTCAGAAGAGTTTAAGGCTTGCTCGTGGAGTAGATTCAGGCTTCCCTCGTATTTCGCGATTAGATTGCCCATAACCTCTAGGAGCTTGTCGCTCGTTTTGAAGTCGTATCTGGTATAGCCTCCTTCATCAAGTATCTCAACCAAACCATGCCACCCTGTTTTCAGAATCTTCTCTGGTGTTAGCACTCCGCGTCTCTTAAAGCACTGGTAAGTTCGTATCACAGAAGTTTCGCTTATGGGAGCACCGAACAAAACTGAGACCAGAAACCACTTAAAAATCTCGTCGTCATCCCCTTTTCCCAAGCTAATTCCAAGAATCTCTGAATACCTTCGCCCAAAGTTCTTTATCAGCAGAGCTGTAACTTCCATGGAAATCCCATTCTTATCATGTGCTTAAGTGGTTATAAAAACTGAATGCTATCTGTTCATAACAAAATAAAAATCGATAAACAAGTAATAGAGAAGATCAACGGTGGCGCGCATGAGAACCATATGGTGGAAAAACGGTACGGTTATCACGGTAGACCAGACAAAACTACCAGACCAAATGTCCTTTCTGAAAATGAAAGAGTGCCGTCAAGTGGCATCCGCTATTAAAGACATGAGGATACGAGGAGCCCCGCTCATAGGGGTGGCGGCCGCCTACGGCTTAGCCCTCACCGCCCACCATTCAAAAGCCCCAGAAAAAGAAGGGTTAATTAGGGAAATCGAAAAATCAACTGAGATTTTGAGGAAAACGAGACCGACGGCCGCGAACCTTTTCTGGGCCGTGGATAGAGTTTTAAAAAAAGCGCGGGAAACTCGGGGGAGTGCAAAGACCGTGGCTAAAGCCATAGTTGACGAGGCTCAAATGATTGCGAATGAAGATGTCCAAGCTAACCGCAAGATCGGTGAACACGGAGCAAAACTGATTGACAATGAAGACACCATGCTCACCCACTGCAACGCGGGGAGACTAGCCACCGTGGATTACGGCACCGCGCTAGGCGTTATACGGGCCGCGTGGGAACAGGGCAAGCAGATCAGAGTAATTGTCACGGAAACCAGACCCAAACTTCAGGGTGCCAAACTTACAGCGTATGAGCTAAAAAGCGAAGGCATTCCGGTCACGTTGATCACGGATGGTATGGCTGGATATGTGATGTCTAAGGGGCTGGTGAACAAGATTATGGTGGGGGCGGATAGGATAGTTCAAGACGCTGTGGTGAACAAGATTGGAACATACTCTATTGCAGTACTAGCCCATGAACACGGAATTCCGTTTTATGTCGCCGCTCCCACATCCACCTTCGATTTGGCGCGTTCCTCAATGGACGTAATTGTTGAGGAAAGAAGCCCTGAAGAAGTCACGCATTTTTGTTCCCAGAGAATCGCTCCTAGAGGGGTAAACGCCCTAAACCCGGCGTTCGACATTACCCCCATGAAATACGTAAGCGCCATCATATGTGAAAAGGGTGTTCTGTCCCCAACTGAACTCAAAGGGCTTGCAACGTTTGGGAGAGTTTAAATTTTAAGCGTGTGCATGACAGCGTTAGAGGTGGTTGGAGGTTGCAGCTTTGAAGCAACTGGAGGGCAAGGGTGAGGCGAGTCGCGAAGCTGAGTTAAAGATAAGGGCCTCACTCGGAGAGAAAGGGGTTCTTGTTTCTTCACCGGAGGACATTGAGGGACTTTCCTCAAGAGGCTACGGTGTGTCTGAAAACGGGAAGCTGGTGCTCGCTTTTTATGAGGCTTTGTTCCTGCTAAGTAAGGATATCCTCCAAGTTGAGGATGAAAAAACTAGGAAAGAGGTGGGCTTTCAAGACCTCCTCAAGCGTTTTCAGTTGGTTGAAAAAGACGCTTGGGTCAAGTATCTGATTTACCGGGATTTGAGGAGCCGGGGGTACGTGGCGAGGGAGGGTTTCGGACTTGGTATAGACTTTCGCGTGTATGAAAGGGGGGAGTACGGGAAGGAAACCGCCAAGTACCTCATATTTGGAATTCAGGAGGGTCAACCCGTTTCTGTGGAGGAGTTGGCACGAGCCCTTAGGTATGTTCAAAGCCTGAAGAAGAGGCTGGTGCTCGCGGTTATAAACAGGAGAGGAGAGATTGTGTACTACTCCCTCTCACAGCTGACCTTAAAGTGAAAAACATGGAAAAGATTGTAGGCGCCATACGGCTTATCCGCCCAATAAACTGTGCAGTGATGGGAGTTGCGGTGCTAGTGGGAATGATAGTGGCGTCTCAAAGTTTTCTTTTGGACTGGAAAAGGATTCTCCTCGGCTTTGTCACAGGTTTCACCTTTCTAGCCGCGGCAAACACTTTCAACGACTACTATGACAGAAAAATCGACGCGGTAAACGAACCGAACCGCCCCATCCCAAGCGGCATGATTCATCCAAGGGAAGCGTTAGGATACGCGTTCATTCTAAGTGCGATAGGTTTCATCGCCTCCTTCTTAACTAACATCCCCTGCCTAGCAATCGCCGCCGCGGCTTGGCTTCTGTCTGTGTACTATGCCACAATGGGCAAACGCACCGGTACACCTGGGAACTTCATTGTCGGCGCTTGCGTTGGGCTTCCCTTTATCTATGGCGGGTTCGTCGTTGAAAGCGGGCTGATGCCAACTCTTGTTCTCTTTGCCGCCATGGCGTTTTTTTCAACAATTGGAAGAGAGGTTACAAAGGGGATAGTGGATGTTGAGGGAGACCGTCTTCAGAATGTGAAAACCTTGGCTGTGTTGTACGGGTCGGGAGTTGCCGCCGTAACTGCCGCCCTCTTTTACATTGTCGCGGTTATTCTCAGCTTCTTCCCTTGGGTTTTAGGCGAGGTCTCGGCTTGGTATCTTCCCTTCGTCATTTTAGCTGACATAGGATTTATTTTGTCATCTGCCTTTCTTCTTCGCGATTATTCGCGTGAGAACGCTAGGAGGGTTAAAAGACTGGCGCTTGTGTGGATGGTGATGAGTCTGTTGGCGTTTGTCGCGGGAACCTTTGGTAGGTGATGGAATGCCGCAGTTTAGAACTCTCAGAGGAATGAGGGATTTTCTGCCCAAAGACGCGGAGAAGATGAGGTATGTGGAGGTGGTTGCGAGAGACCTCGCTAGGCTCTACGGCTACGAGGAGGTCATCACGCCCGTCATGGAACACTATGATCTATTGGCGGCGAAATCGGGTGAGGAAATCCGTGAGCGCATGTATGCTTTCAGAGATATGGGCGGTCGAAGAGTGGCTTTGCGACCCGAGTTCACCGCTTCCATAGCCAGACTAGTGGCTACCAAAATGAGACATGAGCCCAAGCCGATGAAACTTTTTTGCGCTGGAAGCCTCTACCGCTACGATGAGCCGCAGTACGGGCGCTTCAGAGAGTTCTGGCAAGCCAACTACGAACTCATAGGCTCCACCAAACCTGAAACCGACGCGGAGATCCTCACGCTCACCTACGACTTGATAGAAAGACTTGGATTCCGCAACTACTGGTTCAAGATTGGACACGTGGGAATTCTGCGGGGAATCCTAGCTCAGGAGGAAGTAGCTGAGGAACAGCAGAACACGATCATGCAGTTGCTGGACAAAAAGAGGCGGGACGAAGCGTTAACTGTCACGCAGGAGTTGGGTGCTTCGCAAAGCTGCACAACAGTCCTGAAAAAGCTTCTTGAGACTAGGGGAAAAGATGTCTCTCAGGTTCTCAAAGAAGCGAAACGAGTTGTTGAAGACTACGAGAGCGCTGTTGCAGCCGTGGAAAACCTGGGGGAAATCCTTGAATTAACGAGGGAGAGCGGAGTCAAGTTTGAGACATTGATAGAGGCGGGGTTTGCTCGAGGACTCGAATACTACACTGGAATGATTTTTGAGACTTATGTTCCCGAGATTGAGATAGCGCTGGCAGGCGGAGGGCGCTACGATAAGCTGATCGAACTCTTCGGTGGAGAATCAACCCCAGCGCTCGGAGTCGCCCAAGGAATAGATCGCATAGTGCTCGCCATGAAAAAACAGAGAGTCTCTCCAAAAGTTCCGGAGGAAAACAAGGTCATGATCATTCCGGTCAGCGAAGAACTGAGGACAAAAGCTGTTAGGCTTTCATTAAAGTTGAGGAAAGCGAAGATACCCGCCGAGGTGGAAGCGATGGGGCGCACGGTTTCTAAGGCTTTGTCCGACGCTGACAGAAGGAAGGTAACGCATGCCGTTATTGTGGGTCCTGAGGAACTTAGGGAAGGAAGGGTGGTTCTCAGGGACATGAAGAAGAGGGAGCAGAGAACCGTTGAAATCGAGAATCTTTCCAAAGAAATCTTAAGAGGTGCCAGCTAGATCAAAGCAAAAGGAGTCACGCTTTTTCCTTTCTTTCCTCCTCAAAAGCCTTCCCACAATATGGACAGAACCTCATGTCCTCTGACAGCACCCGACCACACTGGCGACAAAACCTGATTATTGGCGCGGGTGGCGTCGGGGGTGGCAGTTGCGTGGGCGGAGGCGGAAGAGGAACAACACCTCCTTTCCATCTTCTATAGACCCAAACACCAAGTAGAACTGTGAACATTGACCACCCGACCATGCCCAAGGTTAGAGTCACGAGATCGATGAGGAAAACGATGGGAAGTACTGTAGGGTAGAAGTCTAAGGCGAGACCGTAGCTATACCAGTAGTAGTTGAAGAACCAGTGCAGAAGTATTGGAGCTTGAGCACCGTAAAGTAGATACGCCAAGCCGAGGGCTAAGCCGACTAGAGTTGCCGTCGTGAATTTCCCAGGTCCCCAAGGGTGCCCCACGTGAACCCATCCGAAAACCAATGACGTAATGATGACTATGATCCATTCAGCTAGGCTGATTCCTCGGATGCCAAACTCGCTCACCGTCTTCACACTAAGCGACTTTTTCGCCTTGTCAGGGTACAGCGGAATCAAGAATGCAACTTTCAAAGCCTGTCCTGCCGACCAGCTTGCCACGCTTTTTCTTTTCATAAGAAACAAATAGACAATGAGGAAGACGCCGATTGTGCTTATGCGAAAGCAGGTTTCTTCGGTTAAAGTAAGAAGGGTTCCACCTATGAAAAATGTTTCAAATGGGCTCCCCCATTCAGGCGGGGAACCTGTTGTAATGCCATGTGACTCTTGAAAATAGTGTATTGCGATAACGGCGGTGAACAGCATGCTCGTTATGATGGGCATGGCGAAAAGGTTGTTGTTAAAGAGTTTAGTGAATGGGCGTGACAAACATTTTCGGACCACGTCGTGTAGGCTTTCTCTAGACATCCAAGCACCAGCAAAACAGAGGGAATACACACCCAAAAGAAACAAAAAAGCTAGCCCGACGTTGATTGTCACGGGAACATAAAAGTAAACTGTCATGAACAGTTCGACTGGAAGCACTAACAGGTGACGCGCACTAAAAGCTGCCCCTTCAGGGGTGAAAAAGAACAGTGCCAGTCCCAATGGTATCGACAAGAGATACGAGAAGACAAGAAAAAGAACTGCAATGACAAGAGGTGCCGTGAAAAGGATTATGAAGACCGTCTTCACCTCGTACTGTGCCACCACGAGACGCTCCAACAATCTGATTTAGTATTCACATTAAGTTCCACGCTTGTTTATTAATTAACCTTAACTACGCCTCTTGGAATCACCGATTTTCCTTTGCTTCAAAAAATATATAAACAACAAGGTTTGAGTTTAATAGTCTAAGTTTAGGAGAAGGAGACCATGGTAGAAGATGTTTTGAAGAGACTTAAGGATGCCATTATGAACTACGATGTTGAGGCAGCGGTTGAAGCCTCTAAAGAAGTGATCAGAACCGGTTTCGACCCCCTTAAGGCAATTGAACAGGGCTTAGGAGAGGGTCTAAAGATCGTTGGAGACAAATTTGGAGCAGGCGAAATCTTCCTTCCAATGTTGATGATAGCAGCTCAAGCCATGAAGGAATCCCTAGCCATACTTGAACCCGCGTTGGCAAAGGGGACCTCCAGAAAAACTTTGGGCAAAGTCGTCATCGGAACCGTCGAAGGAGACATCCATGACATCGGCAAAAGCATAGTCGCCGCAATGCTCACTGCAAACGGCTTCGAGGTGCACGACATCGGATGCGACACTCCAACCTCAAAGTTCGTTGAAAAGGTGAAAGAAGTCAAACCCGACATCGTCGGAATGTCAGCCCTTTTGACAACAACCATGCCAAAGATGACCGAGATAATTAACGCCCTCAAGAAAGAGGGACTCAGAAAAAAAGTAAAGGTGATTGTAGGAGGCGCTCCGGTTTCAGCTGCCTGGGCCGAACAGATAGGAGCCGATGCTTACGGTGAAGACGCTATGGCAGCTGTCGATGTTGCCAAAAACATGATGGGCAAATAGAAGGAACGCCTTTTTCCTCTTAAGGATTGGACAATGTGCAGAGAAACTTGTTAAAGGAAAACATGTTAATGATAACTTGGCAGTGAAAGTCAATGTCTGTCTAAACCCATGGTTTTTAGGAGACATAGAGCAAAAATGAAGTATATGAAAGGAAAAACTGAGGTGACTGAAATTGGTTAGAGCAAGCTTAAACTTACTGTCAAAAACTGAATTAGACCATATCCACAATGCAACATTAGAAATCTTGGAAAACCCTGGGTTACTGGTTCCAAGTAAAATAGCCCTAGGGATTTTAGAGAAGGCTGGGGCTGACGTTGACTACGAAAAAAATCGTGTAGCCATACCTTCACACATCGTTGAGGAGGCTCTGAAAAAGGCTCCGAAAACCATAAAATACTGTGCCAGAAACCCCAAACATGATTTTACGCTTGAAAAAAAGGAAACGCACTTCACAACAGATGGATATGGCGTTTACATAAGAGATTTTGAAACAGGAGAGCGAAGGAACTCAACGTCCGCAGACCTCGCCAAGTGGGCTAGGCTGGCAGACTCCCTAAACATGATCCATGTTTTCTGGCCATCAATTGCGCCCACTGACATACCAGACGCCGTGAGGGGGCTCCACGCACTGATTATTTCACTAAATAATACGGAGAAACATGTTGAGGGCGATGCATATAACGCCAGAGAGGCTCAATACCAAATCGAGATTGCATCCGCCATTGTTGGGGGCAAGGAAGAGTTAAAGAAGAGACCAATCATCTCAGCAGTTCAGTGTCCAATTGCTCCTCTTGGATACGATGAAGGATTGATAGAGGCTGTCATAGAGTTCGCTAAGGCTGGTGTCCCAGTTGTCCCATTATCTATGCCTTTAGCTGGCGAAACTGGACCAGTTACACTAGCAGGAACACTCATTATCAACAACGTTGAAGTTTTAGGAAGCCTCGTCATCTCAGAGTTCGCCAACCCTGGAGCACCCGTGCTATACAGTGGGTGTCCCGGCAACATAGACTTCAAGACTGGAATGCTTGCTGAATCGCCGGAGGGAGGGTTGCTCAACGCATCCCTTGCCCAGTTAGCTCGCTATTACAACCTACCAAGTGAGGTTTGCGGTAGCTGTTCAGATTCAAAGGTTCTGGACGCCCAAGCTGCTTATGAGAGAACCATTAGTCTTTTCCCTGTGATGCTTTGTGGTCCAGACATCATCTGTGGTATGGGTGGGTTAGAAGTAGCTAAGACAATGGTGCCAGAGCTATTGGTCATTGACAACGAAATTTTAGAGAGTATGTCAAGAGTTGTCCGCGGATATGAGATAACTGATGATGCTTTGGCATTAGATATCATACGCAAGGTTGGACCAGGCGGCCACTATCTGGCGGAAAAGCACACCCTTGACAATTTTCTGAAGGAACACTGGGTGCCAAAAATCAGCGATCGAAAACCATACGATACGTGGGAGAAAGCGGGTGCAAAGGATATCGTTAGAGTGGCAAAAGAGAAGGTTAAGGAAATTCTAGCTACCCATAAGCCTGAACCTATCTCTAAGGATGTTCAGGAAGAAATCTCTCGAATCTTGAAAAGATATGAGAGAGAAGTCTTGGGATAAAGCTAGATAATCGGCTTTGTGACGAAAGAACGTAGTACGTCGTTAAGCGTACTCTAGCAAACCATAGATACGTGATTTCTACTAGCAAGAATTATTATATTACGTCAGAATTCTATTGTGAAGAGAAAAATGGAGAAAATCATCACCGTAACGTTTCAACCTGAAGGGCGCAGAGTAAAGGTACAGCCCCAAACCAGCATATTCCAAGCGGCAAGCGAAGCAGGCATCGGGATCAGAACCGAATGTGGCGGAGAAGGAATCTGCGGAAAATGTAGGGTCATCATCAAGAATAGAAGTGCCGTAAATGAAGTCACAGATGCTGAGACGACCCACTTATCTCCACACGAAATTGATTTAGGTTACAGGCTAGCTTGTCGTACAATTCTTAAGCAAAACATTACGGTGATGGTTCCAGAGGAAAGCAGAATCGGAGCGCGTAAAATCCAGATTAGCGGTTTAGAAAGGCCCGTGCCGTTAAACCCGTCAGTTAAGAAATTTCACGTTTTGTTACCGAAGCCCACACTGTCTGACGTTAGGCCGGACTCCAAAAGACTCATCGATCACCTAGAAGATGAGCATGGCCTTGAAACATTGGAAATCGACTACGAACTTTTAAGGAAACTGCCTGATATTGTCCGCGATGCAAATTGGGACTTCACTGTTGCAATATGGAACGACCGCGTGATTATTGCGATTGAAGCTGGAGACACCTCGGATAAACTCTTAGGGCTAGCCATAGACATTGGTACGTCGAAAATAGTTGGCTATGTTGTTGACCTAACGACTGGTCAAACTGTAGGTATAGGATCTGTTGAAAACCCGCAAGTTATGTATGGTGAGGACGTAATATCGCGGATTACGTTTGCCATGGCTGGTGAAGAAAAGCTGAGGGTGCTGCAAAAACTAGCAGTTGAAGGAGTAAATGACGTCCTACACGAAGCATGCACCCAAGCGAACGCTAACCCGAATCACATTTATGAAGCAGTAGTAGCTGGGAACACAGCCATGCATCACTTTCTATTAGCTATTCAACCAAAATACCTAGCCCTTTCACCATATACGCCGGCTGTGAAGAAGCCGATAAAGGTTAAAGCCAAAGAATTGGGCGTAAAAATCCATCGAAATGGCGTTATCTATGTTTTACCGGTTATAGCGGGCTTTGTCGGCGCAGACGCTGTTGCAGACGTTTTGTCCAGCGGAATTTACGAGTCCGAGGAACTCTCTTTACTTTTAGACATAGGAACAAACACGGAAGTTTTCGTTGGTAACGCCGAAGACATCTTGTCTTGCTCCTGTGCCTCAGGTCCAGCCTTTGAGGGAGCCCACATCAAATATGGAATGAAAGCTGTAACCGGCGCGATCGAAAAGGTACGTATCAGCCCAGACACATACGAAGTTGAATACGAAACAATAGGTGGTGATGTAAAACCTGTGGGCTTATGCGGATCTGCAATGGTTGATGTTATAGCTGAAATGTTAAAAAGCGGAATCATAAACCAGCATGGAAGATTCAGCCCCAACATAAAAACACCACGGCTGAAGACAGTTAATAATGTACCAGAATTTGTTGTGGCATGGGAGAATGAAACGGCAACTAGAAAAGAGATTACGGTTACTCAAAAAGACATTAATGAATTACAGCTGGCGAAGGCTGCAATGTTTACAGGCTGTTCAATAGTGATGAAGAGGAAGAGGGTGAAGAGGGAAGACCTCGACCGAGTTTTCATTGCAGGCGCGTTTGGAAACTACATCAACCCCGAAAACGCAAAGTTCATCGGGTTAGTGCCTGATGTGCCAACGGAGAAGATAGTTTTTGTTGGCAACACATCGATAACCGGCGCAAAAATGGCTCTAATCTCAAGGGAGGCAAGGGAAACCGCTGAGGCTATTTCGAGGAGAGTTCGCTATGTTGAGCTTGCAATCGACCCTGATTTTAGCCAAGAATTTTCCTATGCCTTACTTATTCCACATAAAGATTTAGACAGATTTTCGTCAGTTAAGGAACATTTAGAAAAGTCAAGTAGAGTTCATTAGCGCATTGGCTTAGGCTAAAGCAAAGCTACGCTATTCGGTAAAGGGGATGTTTCGGGTCGAGTGCCATTTTCTTTTCAAAGAGAAGATAACCATAAGCAGCGTCTGTCATCGCGATGACCGGAAAAACATACTCCGCATCTTCTGCTGGCCCATACAAGACGAAATCTGCTCCCACCGCCGCAGCGACAACGCATGCAGATGCGACAGCTGGCTTTACCGCCTGTTTTCCCATCTTTGTCTTTAAACCTCTCCACAGGCTAACCGCGTTGTGGGCTCCACAGCCAACGGGCAAACCGAATTCGTTCTTCAGTTCAAAGGAAGCGCGGCATGCCATCCCTAGGCCTGGGATGTCGAGGACGCAAGTATCGAGTAAAGGTTTGTCGATGCCTGCTTCACGAGTTACCTCTAGGAGCTGCTTGATAGCCTTGATTCGACCTGCCGTCGTGAACTCTCTTGGGTTGTAGGCGAGGAGGAGAGCATTCCTTAGACCCGCTTCCTTAATTGCCTTAATTTCCTCTTGTTTATAGTCTGGGATTAGCGAGTTGTAGACAACCCTGTCGATTAACCCAACTTCACTCGCATACTTTACTCCCGCTATTTTCGCTTCAGCAGTGGGTCCATCCATCAGAATAGGAACGTCCGTGACGCTTGCAGTGAACTCAACGAACTTTTTCATGATCTCGGGCGTAGCTCCAACCACATCCAGCATACAAGGGTTTCCGGTTTTATCAGAGAACTCTTCTTGAAATTTGATTACTTCCTCTGCTTGCTTTCGGTCGAAGTCACCAGTTTTCTCGTCTCGAAAGATTTTATGGCCGTGATAGAAAATGGTCCCTATCAGAACTGTGGGGTTTTGTCCAGGTATTCCCCCCACTTTAACTCCTCCTATGTTGATTACTTGTTGTTTGCTCTTAAATTCGAACAAAGCATGAACCTCCCTTTTCCCTAACAAACCTCACTCAGTTTTGCTTAAATCTAAGCCTAAATCTTTTAGCTCTTCCTTAACCCCGTTGTATATATTTAAACATTTTCTTGACGGCTTCCCTGTCTTAATGTCGCAGCATTCCTGATATTTCATGCCTATTGGTGGGTCTGCAATCTTATCAACATACTTTGAAGCTAGTTTTTTCACGATTTCATTAGCGTCTTCTCTTTTCATCCCAGCAACAGCGTAAGCCACTTCAGCGGCGAATCTTGGCTCTACCGGTGTCAAGTAATCTTCCCGCCTACCCTTTGCTATTCCTCCCGTTTCCATGGAGACACCGGATGTCACAGCCGCTGTATACTGAGCAGCCATCTCGTACAGACACATTTCTGTGCATGGTCCGGCAGCCGTATAGTCATAATAAAGTGCCAATAAGTGGGTGTTTCTGCTAATCGCTTGGGCGTAAACGCTAGCCACCCATAAAAGCTCCGGCATGCTGCTGGCTATGTGTTTGATATGGATTGGAAAGGCGAGGAACCATCCTGCCTGATATACGAGGGCTCCCATCATGTGGTAGGCAACAGTTACGACTGCTGTACCCTCTGGTCCGCCACAGTAACCGCCAAATATGGGTCCAAAGATTGCGGCTGTTGGAAGGCCGAGAGATGTTAAGGCACACGCTCTGTTGAGGAGGTCGAAGCTTGTTTTGAGTTCTGCAAGTGTGGCAATCATATATCCGTCTGTTCGCCTAAGACCGTATTCTGGGTGGAGCCCCGCGATTAACGCTATTGCTGAATCGGCGGTTGCGATTGAGTTCATAATGGGCAAACCAGGTCTCCCAGCCCTTCTTATGGCTTCTCTTCCAAGAACTACTGTTCTTATCGCTCCCAAGATTTCTAAAGGCGAGTAAGGTCGTATCCTTATTCCATTTACCCGAGTTAAAGTAGGTGTGGTTATCGAATTGGCAAGTGGTATTCTTGCATAATTTTCCACCAGCCCCATAAAAACGTCCTCAGAGGATACGGCTACTCCACCTGCCCCGACGAAACGCCATGGTGGCGTCTTGTCCTCAGGTTTTCTCGGAACCAATGTTCCAGCGTCTACTCCTTCCCCGAAAACAATTTTGGAAGGTGCGTTCCTTAATCTATCTTTGATCTCGCTTTCATCGAATTTGATTATCCGCTCCGTGTCTTTGCAGTATGTACCTACTTCACAGTAGAAGTCAAAGGCGGCTTTGAAAATGTTATCGGCCAAACTGTTGTCAGAGGGAACTAGGTTCTCTGGGTCGTATTTAATGTCATATTCCTTTACTACTTCCCTCAATTTAGTTGAAAATATTTTTAGGTCGTAATCCCGCTCTGAACATGGTTTCCCGGTCAGAGCTTTTTCGATAACGTCTAGAAAGACAACCATCCTAACTCCTCTTTTTTCCAATCAGCTCTAAAGCGACTTTCACGGCTTCCGTGGCTGTTTCCGCGTACCCATCAGCACCAATCTCCTCAGCCCATTCTTGTGTTGTTGGTCCTCCCCCAACCATGACGATGAATTTTTTCCTCTTTCCAGTTTCCCTTAGGTAATCTATAACGTCCTTTTGTCCCCCTATGGTTGACGACATGAGGGCTGACAGTGCAATAATGTCTGCTCCAACCTTCTCTGCTTCTTCAATGAACTTTGACGTGGGAACATCTACGCCCAAGTCATGGACATCAAAGCCGTTGGCGCTAAGCAGAGCCGCCAGAATGTTTTTTCCTATATCATGTATGTCACCTTTCACGGTGCCACTTACAACTGTTCCTTTTTTCAAGATCTTTTCTTTGGATATTAGGGGAAGCAGAACATCTAGGCCAGCTTTCATCGCGTCAGCTGCCATCATTAAGTCTGTCAAAAAGATTTCCAGTCTATCGAACTTGTCGCCTACTATTATTGCGCCCTCCGATAATCCCTTTTCAATCGCCTTAACGGGGTCTAGTCCCTTTTTAATGGCTTCTTGAGCCGCCTTCACCACAGCTTTCTTGTCGCAAGCAATAACTGCTTCACTTAACTTCCTGAGAAGCTTCTCCTCACTCATGTTAATCACCAATGTACGCCTAGTAGGGAAAAACCAGCAATTAATAATTTTTGCCCACTTGAGCACCGTATCCCCCTATGACAAGCATTTCATGTTTAATCCCGTAGCTACTATTTGTTTATGTTCAAGAGTTTTAAATTCTAATAACGCATCGATATCTATTGTTCGAAATTCTTTTATGCAAGTAAGTTAACTCTTTAGAGATGAGGCTCTGGGGCACATGAAAGCGAAAACGATGATTCAAACGACCAATTACTCAACGACTTTCTACGCCTACAGCTATAGCTTTCGCTATTTTTGAGCCCCGCAGCTAAAAAGAATTTTTGCGTCAATTTAGCTTCGTGGGCTTTTGGGGTTGGTTAGTTTATGAAACCATCTGTAAGGCGCCGCAAACGAATCGTGGTGAAATACGGAGGAGCTAGTTTAGCCGATCATGAACGAATGTTAAGGGCTGTTACTGCTGTTGCTAAGGAAGTTGCAAAGGGTACGCAGATCGTAGTGGTTGTTTCAGCCATGGGAAAAACAACTGATTCGCTTCTTCACGCAGCGAAGAACGCCTCTGGCGGAAAGGTTGAAAAGGGAGAGTTGGACGACATCCTGGCAATGGGTGAGAGAACCAGCATCAGAATTGTCACCGCGGCTTTAAAAGCAAAGGGTGTAGAATCCCGCTACTTTGACCCATTGGACGCAGACTGGCCCATCATAACGGATGACAACTTCTCTAATGCAAACCCAATTGAGGAGCAGTGCAGAAAGAAGATTCAGCAACATGTGCTTCCCCTTGTTGAAAAAGGCGTTACACCTGTCATTGCAGGTTTTGTAGGGAGAACACTTGATGGAAAAATAACCACGATTGGACGGGGTGGAAGCGATGCAACAGCGTTCATTTTAGCGAAGGCCTTAGAAGCAGACGAGGTTATCTTAGTTACTGACTCTGAAGGAATCATGTCTGCCGATCCAAAGGTTATCCGCAGTCCTAGAAGGCTTCGAGAGATCGATGTAAACACGCTGGTGGGACTGGCTGATTCAGGTACGAAGTTCATTCACAGAAAGGCCTTGAGGTACAAGGACCCGTCAATAAATGCTAGGGTGATCAATCATTCTCGTGGCGATTTGAACATAAGGGGCACATTTATCACGGGTGGCTTGTCAACAGAACTAGATGTGGTGGTAGCAAGCCAGTCTCCCGCAGTTTCAATAACTGTAGTTGGTCGTGGCGTTTCTGAAAAACCTAAGGTCATCCAAGAGCTAACAGAGGTTGTTAAGGCCTATGTGCCGTTGCTGGGTTTGTCTGTTGATTACAATTCAATAATTTTGTACGTGGCAGATGAGGGGGATTTAAATTCCCTCTTGGAGAAAGTTCATGAAACGATACTGAAACATGGGGAAACCATTGCGATGTCTGTCAGGAATCAGTTAGCATTTCTCAAAGTCAGCGGCGTAGGCTTAGAGGAAACCCCTGGTATCATAGGGAAAATATCAGAGACTCTGCGGCTAAATGAAATAAACATCTTTGGCATCTTAACAATCACTTCCAGCATCCTTCTCTTCGTGGACTGGAATGAAAGGGAAACAGCTCTAAATCTGATTAAAAGCTCATTAAGAGGTGATTAAGATGATGAAAGCAGCAGTCTTAGGCGCAACAGGCTCGGTTGGCCAAATTTTCATCCAATTGTTGAGTGGACACCCATGGTTCGAGGTCTCGGTTGTAGCGGCTTCCGAGAGAAGCGCTGGGCTGAAGTATTCAGAGGCAGCGAAGTGGAAACTAACAACTCCAATCCCGGAGAACGTTTTCGACCTAGATGTAGTTGACATAGAGCCAAAGGCCGTTAGAAAAATTGAAGATGTTGACGTGGTTTTCTCCGCGTTGCCCGCTGAAGTGGCTGGTAAGGCGGAGGAAAGCTTCGCTGAGGCAGGATACGTCGTGGTTAGCAACGCTTCTTCCCACAGGATGGACCCAGATGTGCCTCTGGTGAATCCGGAAGTCAACTGCGATCATGTCTCCCTCATCGAGGAACAACGCAGGAGAAGAAAATGGAGCGGGTTGATTGTTACAAACCCGAACTGTAGCGCTACAGTCTTAACCCTTTCTTTGAAACCGATCTACGACGAATTCGGCATTGAAAGAATGATTGTTTCTACGATGCAGGCCCTCTCAGGTGCGGGATATCCAGGCGTTGCCTCCCTCGACATTGTGGACAACGTCATCCCATTCATCAGAAATGAGGAGGAAAAGATGCAAACCGAAACTTTGAAGATACTTGGCTCTCCCTTAAAACCAGCTGAGTTCAAGGTTTCAGCGAGCTGTCACAGAGTTCCAACTTTGGACGGGCACATGGAAGCGGTTTTCGTCGAGCCAAAACGCAAAGCGGAACCTGAATCAGTTATGGCCGCTATGGAAAAGTTTGTCGGCGAGCCCCAGAAACTTAAGCTTCCGACAGCGCCAGCGAAACCAGTCGTCGTTAGGCGTGAGGAAGATAGGCCGCAAACAAGATTGGACAGAATGGAGGGCGGCGGCATGAGTGTAGTGGTGGGCAGAGTTAGGAAGGACCCCGTCCTCATGGGAATCAAGTATGTTGTTCTTGGCCATAACACCATAAGAGGGGCTGCGGGTTGCGGTGTTCTAAACGCTGAGTACTTGAAAGCAAAAAAATACCTTTAGGAGGCGAAAATGTTTGGACCCTGGCAAAAAGAGAAGGTTAAAACGAATCTTCCGTGACGACCAACGAACCGTCATAGTTCCAATGGACCACGGCGTTACAGCAGGCCCTATAAAGGGCCTTGTGAACATGCAAGAGATCATTGACAAACTTTTGAAAGGAGGAGTTGACGCTGTTGTGGTGCACAGAGGAGTAGCGAAACACGTTGACACTGGACAAGCTGGCTTGATAGTACACCTATCTGGCAGCACATCGCTTGGCTCTGATCCAAACTACAAGGTTCAGGTGTGTTCCGTAGACGAAGCCGTAAGAATTGGCGCAGACGCTGTCTCCGTTCACATTAACGTTGGTGCTGAACAAGAAGACAAGATGCTCGTAAAACTGTGCAGGGTTGCGGATGACTGCGACCGATATGGCATGCCCCTGCTAGCCATGATGTACCCGAGAGGCCCGAAAATACAGAACCAACACGCCGTGGATGTGGTTGCGCACGCTGCCCGTTTGGGTGCAGAGCTAGGCGCTGACATCGTCAAAACTAACTACACGGGCAGTGTTGAAACCTTCAGGGAAGTGGTTCGCGGCTGCCACGTTCCAGTCATAATAGCTGGAGGTCCTAAGGCGGAAACCGTTCAAGAGGTTTTGCAGATGGTGCATGACTCGATAAAAGCTGGCGGCGCAGGACTCTCCATTGGTAGAAACGTGTTTCAACATGAGAACCCAACCCTGATGGTTAAGGCTCTCTCAGCGATTGCGCATCAAAGCGCTTCAGTTGATAAATCCTTGAAGATTCTTGGTGGTTCTAAGTGAAGGAACTCTGGATCGAAATAGGCGAATCGATTCCCGACCACGTGAAAAATAGCCTGCTAAAGTCAGCGGCTCAGGTTTGTGACGTTCTCTTGGTGAGCCCTCGGGATATAGAAACCGCTAGGAAGACTGGGGCTAAAACAGCAGCTAACTCAGGCGACTCCGACATCATTGTGCTGGAAACTTTTGATGAAGGGGAGATAATGAAATTGAAAAAGAGGGGAAGAACTGTTGCCGTGAAAGTGAGTGTAAGAGGGAGAGAAGACGAGAAGACTGTGGCTAGGGCTGTGGAATCCTCGTCCGACTACATAGTCCTCAACTGCCCCGACTGGAAGGTTATTCCCCTAGAGAACGTAATTGCGATGACGCGTGGGAAAACTAAGCTGCTCGCTGGGGTTTCGTGTGCAAAAGACGCTAAGCTCGCCCTAGAAACCCTAGAGCTAGGGGCTGATGGAATTGTACTGAGAACCTCCAGCCTCGAAGAACTCGCGGAGACAGCGGCCATCATTAAGAAGCAAGCTCTAAAGATTGATTTAGTGCCCGCCAAAGTCGTGGAGATGAAACAGATCGGAACCGGAGCCAGAGTCTGCGTTGACACATGCGACCTAATGAAGTTGGGGGAAGGAATCCTCGCGGGATGTCAGTCCTCTGGTTTGTTCCTCGTTGAGGCAGAGGTCCATGAGAGCCCATATGTGGAAACACGTCCGTTCAGGGTTAACGCGGGACCCGTATCCCTTTATACTCTTTCCTCACTCAGCAAAACAAGATACCTTTCAGAGCTGAAGGCGGGCGACGAGATCCTTATAGTTGATAGAGAAGGAAAGGTTAGGTCAACGCACGTGGGGAGGGTGAAGATCGAGTGGAGACCCATGCTGCTTATTGAGGCTGAATACGAAGGGAGGAGAATAAAGACAATCGTTCAAAACGCCGAAACCATCAGACTGGTAACTAAAAAGGGGTCCAAGTCGGTTGCTGAGTTAAAGGCGGGCGACGAGGTCATGGTATACATAACAGAGGAAGGAGGCAGACACTTCGGAACCCTAGTGAAAGAGGAGATGGTGATAGAACGTTGACCATCCGGATTTGCGTCTCGGTCATTCCAGAAACGGTTGCTGAGGCTTTGAACCTCGTTGAGAGGGCCGAGGACCAAAGGGCGGATCTCATTGAAGTCAGATTAGACAGCCTCAGAAAACACAGCGGGCTAGCTGATATTGCGGGTTGTGGTAGGGTGCCCATGATAGCAACGAACCGGTCAGCTGAGTGCCACGGCAAATTTCGGGGAAGCGAAACCGAGCGCAAACAAATACTGCTGAACGCCGCGGAAAATGGCTTCGAATACGTCGATGTAGAGTTGTCCACCTCTAAGCTGGGAAGCATCGTTAGCGACGTACACGGGATGGGTGTAAAGTCCATAGTGTCCTCCCACGACTTTAACAAAACTCCAAGTTTGCCAGAGATAGAGGAGATTCTCAGAAAGGAAATTGCAAGCGGAGCCGACATATGCAAAGTTGTAACCACGGCCAAGTCAGTTAAGGACAACCTAACCGTTTTAAACTTCTTGTCCAAGGCCAGTAAAAGTGCCAAGACTGTTTGCTTCTCCATGGGAAAACTAGGCAAAATTTCTAGGCTTCTGTCTCCGCTCTTCGGCGGCTTTTTCACGTTTGCGTCTCTGGAGAAGGGGGAAGAAACAGCGTCAGGGCAGCTGACAATCCAAGAAATGAGGGCTGCATACGAGGCTTTGGGGCTACTATAAATGGAAATTTCTGGAAGAACAAGGGTTTGTTGCGTCATAGGAGACCCGGTGGAACACACGTTGAGTCCTGCGATGCACAACGCAGCCTTTGAAGAGTTAGACCTTGATTTTGTTTACCTAGCCTTCAGGGTTAGAAGAGAAGAATTAAGAGACGCGATGGCTGGGGCAAGAAGTTTAGATATTCACGGGTTAAACGTTACTATGCCCCACAAAACCGCTGTTATGAGATACCTAGACGAAATAGACTCGACAGCAAAGTCCATCGGCGCAGTCAACACCATCCTCAACGACCGAGGGAAGCTTGTGGGCTACATCACCGACGGCGTCGGCGCAATAAACGCTCTAAAGGAGAATGGCGTAAGTCTAGAGGGAAAGAAGCTCCTTCTGCTCGGAGCTGGTGGCGCAGGAAAAGCCATAGCGTTCCACGCAGTACAGGAGGTGGAAGAGCTTAAAATCCTCAACAGAACCGCCCGAAAAGCCAAAGATCTAGCGGAAATTTTGCGCAAAAAATTTAACAAGAAGGTAAGTGGAAACTCGCTTTCATCCGAAATTGTAAAAAAGGAGTTGGAGGACACGGGTATACTGGTTAACGCAACTTCTGTCGGCATGTACCCAAACGTTGACCGGAGCTTGGTGGACCAGAGCTGGCTGAGACCTGACCTGTGCGTGATGGACATAGTCTACGATCCCTTAGAAACCAAGCTTGCAAAAGACGCGAGGTCTGTGGGAGCCAAGGTGGTCAGTGGCATTGAGATGCTTGTCCATCAGGGCGCTGCCTCCTTCGAAATATGGACTAACCATACGGCTCCAGTTAAGATGATGAAAAAGGCTGTTTTGAATAAACTTTTGGAGCTGGGTGCTCTCCGTTGATGGGAAAAGCTGAGGCGATAGCTCACGGAGCCGCCACAATCGTGAACGCAATCGCCACGGGTAAGGGGGCAGCAGTCGGGGTGGACCTGTGGACAAGGGCTAGGGTCCAGTTAACAGACAAGCCAAGGGTTATTGAAGGCAGTATCGTGTCAGATCCCACCGAAGATCCAGTTTTAATTGAAAAAACGGTGGGCAGGGTTTTTGAATATTTCAATCTTGAAGGGAAGCTTGGCGCGAAGGTTGAAACTTGGTCAAGCATCCCCATTGCTAGGGGCTTAAAGAGCAGCAGTGTGGCGGGGAACGCCATAGCCTTGGCAACAGTGGCTGCTTTGGGCAAAAGTTTGGACGACTTGACGATACTGAACTTGGGGGTGGACGGAGCAATTGAAGCGAAGGTTACGATCACAGGTGCTTTTGATGACGCTTGTGCTTCCTATTTTGGAGGAGTCGTGGTTACTGACAACCTGAAAAGGAGAATTGTTAAGCGTTCTGAAATAGCTGAAGACCTAGCCGTTTTATTTTATGTTCCCACAAAAAAAATGTACACCCGTGATTCTAACGTGCAACGAATGAAAGGGGCAGCATCCCTCGTTAAGATAGCCTACAAAGAGGCAGTGAAAGGAAATTACTGGTCAGCCCTAACCCTTAACGGTTTGATCTACTCCTCGGCGTTAGGATACAATCCATCCATAGCCGTGGACGCCCTAATGGCAGGAGCGTTAGCCGCAGGGCTGTCTGGCACAGGTCCAGCAGTTACCGCCATCGTTCCTGAGGAGAAAATCGACCATGTGAAGGACGCTTGGCAGATGTACGAGGGAGACATTTTGCAGGCTCGCGTGAACCACGAAAAAGCCAGGGTGGTGAGTTGATCAAAGTTGGCGGACATCGTGATTAGGAAAAGCGAGAGGTTTGGCGGCGAGGTCTACGCTCCCCCGTCTAAGGCTTACACGCACAGGATGACGATAGCCGCGTCACTGTCAAGAGGAGTATCAAAAATACTTAACCCTCTCTTCTCAGACGATACTCAAGCAACGCTGGAGGCCATAGAAGCCTTCGGAGCAGAAGTGGAACTGGAGGAAAGCTGTTGGACGATTAAGGGGACACCCTCACTCGAAACCCCTACGAGAACTATAGACTGTGGAGAGTCCGGAGCTACCCTACGCTTTATGATACCAGTAGCTGCCCTCGCACCTGGACCCTCCACCTTCGCCCTCGGATTATCCCTTAGTAAGAGGCCTCTGGAGCCACTTCTCCAAAGCCTCAAACAACTTGGAGCAGAATCCAGCCGTCAGCGAGGTGAAAAAGGTTTGATGGTTAGGGTTCATGGCGGAGGCATAATGGGAGGAAAAACGTCGATAAGGGGAGATGTAAGCTCCCAGTTCATTTCAGGGCTACTGTTTGCGTGTCCAAGGGCGGAGGAAAACACTGAGATTACAGTCACTACGCCTCTGGAATCCAGAAGCTACGTCGAAATGACCCTCGAGGTTCTCAAAAAACACGGCATCAGGATATCAGCATCAAACGATCTTAGACAACTGAGAGTTCCTTCCAACCAAAACTATAGCCCCTGTGATCATAAGGTTCCAGGGGACTTTTCGTCCGCATCCTTCCTCCTAGCCGCCGCAGCAATAACATGCTCAAAAGTGAAGGTGAAAAATCTTGATCATCGTACAACGCAGGGGGACAAGGCAATATTAAGCATATTAGATGAAATGGGTTCAAAAGTTAGAGTTAAAGATGAGTACGTTGAGGTTGAAGGAAAACAACTCAACGCCCTGAATGTGGATGCAAAAGACATACCTGACCTAGTTCCAGTTTGCGCCGCCCTCGCATGCTATTCAAAGGGAACATCCAAATTGTACAACGCAAGGAGGCTTAGGTACAAGGAATCTGACAGGCTGTCTTCCCTTCACGCTGAGTTAAAGAAAATGGGCGCAGAGATCAAGGTGACCGATGATAGTCTGGTTATAAGAGGTCCCTGCCCACTGCGTGGGGCAACAATTGACCCACACAACGACCATCGGATTGCGATGGCGTGCGCTGTTGCTGCCCTAGGAGCGGGTGGCGTGACGAGAATTCAAAACTCGGACTGTGTGAGAAAATCTTATCCCAACTTCTTTGATGATTTACGTTCGTTAGGAGCGGATGTTGTTGGCGGGTGATTCTATAGGGAAAGAGTTTGTTTTGACCTGTTTCGGCGAGAGTCATGGCAGATGCGTAGGAGTTGTTGTGGACGGTTGCCCGGCTGGTCTCCAACTCTCTGAACGAGACATTCAAGAGGAAGTGGACAAGAGGATTCCTCCCAAACCCGAGATCGTATCTGCGAGGAGAGAAAAAGACGTCGTAGAAGTTCTCTCCGGAATCTTCAACGGTTTTACAACAGGCGCCCCAATCTGCACCCTCGTTTGGAACAAAGAAGTTGTTCCCAGCGAATACGACCAAATTATGGACACGCCTAGGCCAGGACACGCGGATTACCCTGCTCGAATCAAATATGGAGGCTTCAATGACTACCGTGGTGGAGGAAGGTTTTCTGGCAGAATCACGGTGGCCTTTGTGATGGCTGGCGCCATAGCCAAGAAACTGCTAGGTCTTTTCGGCGTCGAAGTTCTGGCTTATGCAGTTGAGATGGGTAAGGTTAAAGTTGGGAAGAAACTTACGATTGAGGAGATTCGGAGGAACACGTATAAGAGCGCAGTTAGGTGCCCCGACCTAGAACGCGCAAAACTCATGGAAGAGGAAATATTGAAAGCGAAGAGTGAAGGCGATAGTGTGGGCGGCGTCGTTGAGTGTGTCGCCCTAAAAGTTCCAGTGGGGATTGGCGAACCAATATTCGATTCCCTAGACGCTGACATCGCTAAGATGTTGTTTGATGTTCCAGCAGTTAAGGGAGTTGAATTCGGCGCTGGGTTTAAGGCTGCTCAACTGAGGGGGTCGGAAAACAATGATGCGTATGCCATACGCGGCGGAAAAATTGTGACATTAACAAACAATGCAGGCGGTGTTTTGGGCGGGATGTCTTCAGGAATGCCAATTGTGGTTAGAGCTGCCATAAAACCAACTCCCTCCGTATCGAAAGAACAAAAGAGCGTTGACCTGTCAAAAATGGAGGAAACGCTTATTCGAGTTAGGGGCAGACACGACCCATGCATCGTGCCAAAAGCTGTTCCTGTTATTGAGTCTGCTGTTGCGGCGGTTTTAGCTGATCACATGCGTAGGGCTGGGGTCATACCAAAAGTTTTGCGGGAGAAGAAATAAAATGGAGAGAATCTCATCATTAAGAAAAAGAATTGACGAAATTGACGAACAAATTCTAAGCCTTTTAAAAGAAAGAGTGGATATCTGTGAAAACATTGGAATAATCAAACGGGAACAAGGAATCCCCGTGAGGGACCGTCAAAGAGAAAACGAGCAGTACAAGCGTATAACGGGAATAGCGTTAAAACTGAGACTCAACCCACAAGAAGTTAGAGCCTTGTATCGAGAAATAATCGCCATGAGCATACGTGCTCAAGAGCATGAAAGTTACAGAACTTAAAGAGGTGGTGAAAGAAAATGCTGTATGAAATAAGTCAAAGGGCAATGGAACTTGAAAGTGAAGGAAAGAAAATAATAAAGTTTAATCTTGGGGACCCTGACCAGCCAACTCCAAAAGAGATAGTCAAAGCAGCCCTTGAAGCCATGAAACAAGGAAAGACAAAATACTCCTTTTATGCCGGTGAGAAAACGCTTAGAGAAAAATTAGCGAGCATCCACAACGTTTCCGCAGAAAACGTGGTAGTCATCCCAGGTTCAAAATGGGCCTTCTTCTCCATAATGTACCTACTGCTGAAAAATGGAGGGAACATTGTCATTCCAACCCCATACTGGACCGCTTACGACTTAGCCGCCAAAAGCCTTGGAGCGGAAACAAAACTTTTGAAGACGGAAATTGATTCCAACTGGAAAATTGACACTGAAAAGTTGAAGAATCTGATAGACCAAAAGACACGACTGCTAATACTGAACAATCCCAACAATCCAACCAGTAAAGTCATAGAGAATAGTGTAATTGAAGAAATCGTTGAGATTGCAAACGATAAGAAAGTCACAATCATGTCTGACGAAGTGTACCGTGATTTAAGCTTCGTAAAGACAAAGAGCATTCTAGACTTTGGTGACAACCACATACTCGTCAACAGCTTTTCTAAAACGTTTGCAATGACAGGATGGAGAATCGGCTACGTTGTCGCGGGAGAGGAGTTGACTGGAAAAATGGTGAAACTGAACCAGATGACCTTCACAAACGTTCCAGTTTTCGTTCAAGAAGCGGCTTTAAGGGCTTTGGAACTGAAACAGAAAATCGCAGGGGGAATCAGGGAGATATACCGACGAAGAGCAGATTTGGCGTGCAAGGTTCTTTCGAAAACGGGATTAAAATTCACCAAACCCGATGCTCCATTTTACCTTTTTCCAAAGTACGACAATATGGATTCTGAGAGGTTTGCGTTTGATCTGCTGGACAAGGGAGTAGCAATAACTCCCGGCACCTCTTTCGGAGACTACCGAGAATACTTCAGAATTGCGTTAACCGTGCCAGACGAAGAAATCAAGCTGGGATTAGAAAAAATTTGCGAGGCGCTGGAATGAAAGTTGCAATAATTGGCGGCACGGGAAAGATGGGTCGATGGTTCACGAAGTTTTTCTTAGATGAAGGCATGCAGGTGATAGTTTCGGGTAGGAGTAAAGAAAAGTTATTGAAAATAAAAGATGAACTTGGAGTTGAAATTGCTGACAACGTGAATGCAGTCAAAAGTGCTGACCGAATTTTGATATCTGTGCCAATAGAGAACTTCGAAGAGGTCGTAAGGGGGATACATCCACACATACGTCCAGACCAAGTGGTCATGGACATCTGTTCAGTTAAGGAATTTCCCGTCAAAGTAATGCACAAATACATAAAGAATGGGACAACGTTAGGGACTCATCCCATGTTTGGTCCCCAAGCGGAGAATATTAAAAACCAAAATTTCATTCTCACCCCAACCAACAACAAGGAAAGGAGGTTTGCAAACGATTTTAAAAGATGGTTGGAGGAGAGACGGGTAAGCGTCTCCATAATGTCTCCAAGAAAGCATGATGAATTGATGTCGGTGGTTTTGGGGCTTCCCCACTTTGTTGGTATAGTCGTTTGTGACACTTTAGTAAATTGTGTTGACCTTGATAAAACAAAAAAGGTTGCCGGAACCAGCTACAAGTTGCTGTTGACGCTGGCTGAAACAGTTGTTTCTCAAGACCCGGAGTTTTGCGCAAGCCTTCAAATGAATTTACCAAAGGTAGAAAGCGTTGAAGGCTTTTTCTGTGAGAAATCGAGGGAATGGCTGAATGCGATAAGACGAAAAGATAAATCGGCATTCGCTGACAAAATGAGAGTTGTTAAAGCGAAATTGGGCGAGGCAGGTGCGTGCAGGTCAGCGTAAGCATGTTAGAGGGTTAACGCCTCCGTTTAGTTCTCTTGAAATATTGAGTAAACGATGAAACTTGATAATGGGAAACGTTATAAAATAGTGCAAAATACAAAAATCCGTCAACAAAAGTTGAAGATGAAGCAAATTGTCAACTCTTTTAGATGTCATGAATAGAGCCATAACGGGTAAACCATGTTCAGAACGGGATTACGACCTAAAAATATTTTCAACTAAATTGAGGGAAGTGGTAAAGGAATATGATATTAAATACGACCCAGAGAACCTGGTTCCCTCTGACAACAGTTTGGCCGATAACATTTTCAAAGCCGCCTTTGACTTCTACTGTGAAGTAGGCACATACTGCAAAGACACGGAACGGATAATCAAATTTGACGAAAATGAGATTAAAAAGGGGTTAAAAACAGCGCCATCTAAACTCCTTTTCGGGGAGTATACAGATGCTAGAACGCTAGTCCCGAGAAAACCAGAAAGTAAAACTCCGCCTTGGTGCTTCATCGGGGCTGGCGGTGCCCCCGTATCCTCCGAGGAAATATTCTTAAAGTTAGTTGAGGGATACGCATCAATACCACTTGCTAACTCAATAACTACGCCTGCTCTAACTTCAGTAAGTGGAATAAGAATAAGACCTGGAACGCCCCTAGAGATTTTAGGAACCATAAGAAACATAGTTTTCGCGAGAGAAGCTTTACGGAGAGCTGGAAGGCCTGGGTTGCCCATCATGAACGCCCTAGCGACTGCAAGCACAGCTGTAGCATTAAATACGACACTTCATCCTGATTATGGGTTAAGGAAGACGGATGGCTACCTCATAGGTATCCTTGCGGAGCTTAAGACGAACTTCGATCTTCTCAATAAAATCTGCGCCCTACAATCCCTAGGATATGGAGGAGGGGTATGCGCGGAATACGGTCCACTATTCGGCGGTTATTGTGGTGGACCTGAGGGAACCGCTGTTGCAGCGGTTGCTGGTTCTCTCATGGGAGTTCTTGTATATCAGGCAGGGTGGCATCTATCTTTCCCAACACATATTAACTACACATCTAACAGTACCCCGGAGCTACTATGGGTAACGAGCGTTTTTGCCCAAGCAATAAGTAGAAATACCCACCTACTATCACTGCACCTAAACTACACAGCCGCTGGTCCCTGCACTGAAATGTGCCTATACGAAATAGCGGCACAACGCTTAGCGGCTGTTCCATCAGGAGTTTCCATAGAGTCCGTAGGAGTAGGAAAGGCGAGACATGAAGACTATTTGACCCCGATGGAGCCGAGGTTTGCCGCTGAAGTTGCCCACGCGACCGCGGGAATGAGGAGAGCGAATGCTAATGAAATCGCGAAACACCTTGCATCCTTATACATTGATAATATCTCAAACCCTCCGTTGGGCATGAAATATCAGGAATGCTTTGATGTAAAGACGGGAAAGCCATCTCGCAAGTGTTTAGAGATCTATAACAAGGTTAAAAAAGAACTGAGAGAGTTGGGCTTAGAGCTTTAAACAACACTACAACATGTCTTTTTCACATTGACGAAGGATCTGATTTATTTCTCTTCTCACATCCTCCTCAAGTTGAGGTGGCTCATGGGTGGAGAGAATCTCTCTGACCTTTTCCTTTGCTCTTTTAATAAGGGGACCGTCTGTCGATGGTAGGATTGTGGTCCCTTTTCTGAGCCATATTTCTTTTTGGAAGTGTTCCAAAGTGTGCTTAAGCCCTAAGAAGTTGCCTCCTGGACTAACCTTGCTGATGGCATCAAACCCTAGAGTCTCTTCATCAACACTGAACGTGCGCAGGTATGCACGGGCGTGTATCCAAGCTTCGACATCGATAATCACCTGCTCCAGTGCCGAGCTTTGAGCATTTTCAAGGCTTCCTAAGCCCCCACTGATATCTCCTCGGCTTAGGTGTGCAAGGGCAAGCCACCTCGAGGCTGCAATGAGAGCTTCTAAATTGTCTGGAGTCTCGTCTAATCCGCACGCGGTCGCATAGCAAGGCAGCCTGTAAAACCTCGCCATCTGAGCGGTGCCGGCTGCGATAAGTGGAAGCTCGGGTGCTTGATAATTGATGTCTCCCGTCCTCATGTCTGCCGAGGTTGATTCTCCACAGTAGATCATTGGGGCGCCTGGGTTGGCGCACTCGAGAATGACGAGGGCTCCGAGGTTTTCGGTGTTAACTATGGTTAGTGTTCCTGCGATTGTTGCTGGGGCTGTACTCCCGCACAAAGCCATGGACATGGGGACAACTGGGACTCCTGCCTTTGCTAATTCAACCATGGCTTCAGATGAGCCTTCTTCGAATACGAGGGGACTAACGGGGCAATTCACCGAGGAGAATATGGGTCTTTTTCTCAGTTTCTTTTCGTCGCCGACAATGGCAGCCGCTAACTTAATTTGCCATTTTGCTTGTTCCTCACTAAGGGCTTCATGTTGGACATGCTTCTCCGTGTTCTCAAATGAGATGGCCAAGCCATGAACTGTTTGAACGGGTGGTGGCGATTCCGTTGGAACCACAATCGGCCAGAAGAAGTCAACTTGATCGAGATGATCACTCAGAATGGCGAAATCCCTTAAATCCGACGCCTTTGTCATTCTCTTTTCTCCAGTTTCGAAATCTCTCATAAAACTCGAGTAGCCACTTGTAGCAACGAAAGTGAAATCCTTTGAGGGAAGTTTAAGATCGAATTTTGGTTCTCTTCCGCACAAGACCATTTCCTTTGGCGCTTTTCTAATCGCTTCTTCTACTAGGGAGCTTGGAATTTTCACAATTGAACGAGCGAAATCTACTTCTGCACTATTTTCAGCAAGTAGAGTCTGCACTTTCTTGCTGAGAACTTTTACTCCAATTTCCTGTAGTATTTTTAAACTTGTTTCGTGGATGCGCGCAAGCTCGTCATTAGATAATACTATTAGACGCCCAAATACCATTTTCATCACTTTGCACCAATTCTCGAATCCTTGTATAATAAATTTTACGCGCAATGCTTTGACTGAAGACGGAAAGCTGTTTGGTAAGTTTTTAGACATCCATGATAAGTTAGCAAGGAATTGAGGAGTGGAGTCGCAATGTTCGATTCGGAATGAAAATGATCATTAATATTTATGCATATATAGGAATATTTATATGCCGAGCAACCGCATATGAAGTCTCAATATTCAATACGTTCGGAGGACATCCATGAAACTGCACAAACGCAGTTGCCTGTCGTTGTTTATGGTAATGCTGATAGCTTTTTCACTCAGCTCAGCTCAACCAGTTTTAGGTCAAGAAAAGCCGCCAGAGGGGCCACCGGAAGGACAGCCGTGGTGGAAAGGTAAGCAGTTCAACGGAACTTTCATTTTTTGGGATACACAGCGCGACGTTTCAGAAGAGTCTTGGAGTTGGATAAACCAGGCTTGGGAGTTTGGGCCGTATCCCACCTTTGCCATTTATCTTCTAAATGGAACCGAGGTCACTGACACCAACTGTATTCCACTCGGCGAGCCGTTTATAGTTGTGATAGATGTCAGGAAAACAATATTCACGGGGAACATGACTCTTGGGCGGGCTGGTCTCAACTGGCATACTGAGTTGCGGGCGCAAAATGGAAGCGAGATGGGCTATGCGCACTGTAGAATGGTTTACGTCAATCAGATGGTCACTCCATACTGGAACGAATCTGACACATGGCACATAGAAAGCTTTGTTTTCAACAAAAGCGAGGTTTCGGCGCCTCCAGGTCAACCTCCGCCTCCAATGGAGAAGGGCGGGGAAGTTAACTTCTACCGATTCGATGAAGACGCAAGCAACGTGACGGAAACTACTGAAATGTGGAGGATTGAGATAGTTGGCTCCTTCAACGCCACAACCACTCCAGTAGGCCCCTTCTGGGTCGACCTTGAGGTGACAGATTCGTGGAACAACTGGATTGACTTTGGCTACTCAGCTTGGACTGGCAAGATATCGCCTCATCGCCAAGTAGCGGTGGGTGCTCCTGGGCTTGCATACGGTGGCTTCAAGAATACGTGGACTTTTGAAAAGCTGGATATGGAAAACAACTCCGTTTATTCGGTGTCCAGAGGCGCGCTTTGGAAGATGAGGATCAACGTAACCTCTTCTGATTTGGCAAACGTGACTCTAGCGTATGACCTTGACTGGGGCGTAAAAACTTACGTGAACGTGACTAGGTGGTACCGAACGTCCGTGACCGAATACGGTGGGTGGGTGTACAACGAAACTTCTGGCACCTACTACTGGAACAGCACAGTGCCTGTGACTCGCACCAAGGAGGTGTACGGTCCACACCTTGAGGAACGCTGGGTAAACGTGCGGCATGAGCATTGGGTAAATGTCACCCGCTACTATTGGGACCCCATGGCAGGCCAAGAAAGGTATGAAAATGTAACGGAATTTGCCCCCGAAAGACTGTACCTAATCTATGATCATGCAACCCAAAGCTTCACGGTTAAACAGGGATACTCGTACTGGTCTTATGATCCTGAGCTTCGCAGAGACCGGGACTATCTATTTTTGTATCCTCTGAATACTTCTGACCCAACCACACGTTTCTACAACCTGTCCATAAGCGATTGCAGCTACCGTCAAATCGGACCCGACAAACACGTAATAGAATTCGTGGGTTCTTTCTCCAACACCACCTTCTCAGACAGAAGCGAGTACTTCTTTCAGGAGCCCATAGTGTACAGCACGCATGATCGAATATGGGCCAACTGGGAAACAATCAGCCCTAGCGACTTCGAGATCGCCGTGGATCAGCTGGTGGCGATCACGACCATAATTGACAAGAACGGTCAAGAAGTAAAATGGCGTATGTTCCAGGCAGATCCAGATGAATTCTTCATGATTCAAAGCAAGTTGCAGGGAGCAAACGTGAAGTACGCGGACATCGACGGTGTCGGCGTCATTTTCCACACTGGGGAAGGCCGATGGGCTTCCAACGAAAGCTACTGGTCTGACGTGGAGATCAGACTTACTTATGGTCGAACAACAGGCGAGCTTACTTCGGTTACGTACAACTGGACACGTAAGGAACATTACGTTTATGGACCGCACAAGGGATGGCAATTTGTGAATTTGACAGACTGGCATACGGAATACAACGCAACCACAGGCGAGTGGGAGTGGGTGGAAAGTCCTCATCTCGTGTGGAACGAAACAATAATTACAGATTGGCATTGGGAACGTCTCATTCTTAACCAAACAGAGTATCGCATTAACCCGACCTCTACAAACGCATGGATCAACAGAGAAGAAAGATGGGTTCCAGACGAAGACCCGGCTTTCAGGATGCCTACCACCTATGCTAACCTGAACTCCGCAAACATATCCCTCGTAGAGGGAGTGGTCACCGTCAACATGAATATCACCTTCTCGTCAGGGGCTCCCCAAAGAAATTACTGGTGGGATATAGGGTTCAAAAACATGACTTATGGACGAGATTGGAGCCAAGGTTGGGGTGAGCACACGGTCACAGAATGGATCAATGAACCTGTATACTACGTAAATGGCACAGCCACAGGCTACCAACTCTGGTATGTGACCCGTCCTTCGACGCCACTTTACACAGTCTACAACGGGACGAGATACAGGCTGGAGGGAGCTCCCTACATCACTATAGGTGATGGTGATTTGCTCATAAAGACGCGGACACAATACGATTGGGGGCGCAGAGAAGATCGTACGGAATATTTGTTCCGCGATCCATACGACCCCGAACTTGGAAAAGAGCCGAGATACTATGAGTTGATGAACGGAACCAAAATATACGTGACAGAAGCATACCAGGTCTTGGTCCGCACCCTTCAATTGAACGACACCGGCGCCTACCAATTTAGATTTGGTGGCACAGAAAGGGTGTCAGTACCAAACGGAACAGTGTTCGCCACCTTTATGGATCGCGCAGCGCCAGACTGGTCACGGGAACATTGGGAAGATGGTCATCGTGTCCTGCCGTACTATTACGAACTTCTTAATGGCACCCGCATTTACAGAGATGAAGAGTTTTATGCGCTTCCCAATGGCACTCTCGTTCACAGAAATGGAGGGTTTGAAAAGCAAGAATCCAACATGACGACTGGCAGGTGGGACTTGTCCTATCCTGTATACACAGAGGAGAATAAAACATCCCTGCTGGTCGACCGCCTTGGACAGGGTGTCGCTTTGAACTACACAATCGTCGTTCTGCTTAGGGAGTATAATCCTTGGTGGCAGCCTCTTCCTGATGGCACCGGATACTACCTCGTCATGAGGAACGGCACCCGCATCATCCATCCAAACCCATGGTCCGTTCCTGACCAGGAACGCATCGTAACCATAAACGGCGTGAACTACCAAATTGGCTGGCCTACAGAATATTACAATGGAACCTATGAGGGCGAGTCCTTCATGATCCGAGGAGGCGGATGGGAAGGATACGTACATCCTTTCTACTACACCGACATCGGCGGGGTGATGCATGAACTGCCCTATCCAGGGGCGATGGCGATGTCTTGGTGGGACTTAGAAGGAGTAGAATCCGAGGGTCGCAAGATAAAGACTGTCAATTCATTCACGGTTGACGGCACCAAATACAGGCTCTACCTGAGCGAAGACAAACATGACTACTACATAATTGTAAACGGAACTCGCATCGTTGTTGGTTGGCCGAAACAGGATGTTGGATATTATTATGCTGAGATAAATGGAGAAGAATATTGGAATCTAACTCAAGTCGGGTGGCTCCTTCAACTCGGCACAAATGACGATAGGTCAGGACAGTTTGACTCTGTACAGACTTTCACAACGAAAACCGGGTACGATCCCATGGGGCGAATGTGGAGTGAGCACAATCGGTACGGGTATGACCGGGAAAACGCAACTCTGTACCTAGAAGCCCTTAACGGCACACGATACGACCTCCATTCTGGAATGTATTTGATAGTGTGGGAGGTTACGGTAGGTAATGAAACATATTATACTATGGATCAGTGGGAGCGTTGGGAGCCGTTGTACATTCCCGAAACAGGTGAAACCTTGCAAAGTCCGTACTTCACAGACCTGAATGGAACCAAGGTGTACTTTGACTGGGAAAGAAAACCAGCGAACTGGGTCGACGAAATCCACATTCCAATTCCTGGAACAAACTATACAAGGTTCATTCCGTTCAATTGGACAATGCAACCAGTTTTCGATAAGGCTTACATATTTAACATAACGATTCCAGAAGATCTATCGAACCCAGGGCACACAGGGGTCTTCTACGAAAACGGCACTGAAGTGCCTGTTAATGCAGTCTTCAAAGTGTTTGGTACACATTGGGGGCCAGGGGTACGTCAAAACTATCATCATGAGAACAATCAGTGGACACCCAACCCGGATGGCCACATGCCCTACATAGATGCCCCTTGGAACAGTAGCCTCTATGTGACTTACATTATAGCCCTGAATGGAACCCGCATCTACAGTCAAGACTTTGGCTGGAGAGGAGACCGCTGGGAAGACTTTAAACGATGGAGTTTCAACGGTGATCCTGCCACTGCAAATATATCTGCAGGAGTTGTGGAAGGGGGATACGCCGTCTACCTCAACGACACCATAAAGGTTGATGTTACAACCCAGTGGCCTCAAGGGGGAATGCCTAACCAATATTTGATAATGGAAAACGGCACCTACTTCATCGTGCAGTGGAATGAGGCAATTCGTCGTTACATCACGGTCATAAGCGACAAAACGTATCTGTTCAGAAATGTAGTGACCTACTATAATCTCACACATATGGGTACAGTATACTACATTGTAGACCCAATTAACCCCGATCCCTATTCCATAGTATCTTATACATACCGTCTAGCGCCCACAATAAGTTCGGATAAGTTAATTTGGGTTTGGATGAACGCTACATCCGACACGGTGCTTCACGACGGTCTAGGCTACTACCTCATAAACGCTTCAAACTCCGCACGAGCAGATTTGGAACTCGTCAGCGATTGGTGGACTCTGCCCGAAAGTGTTCGGAGAGATGTATTCCGCAATAAAGGGTTATGGGAATTAGAAGAAGGCCGCCCAAGATACAACACCACAATCAATGGGCAAGAATACTTTGTAATCGATCCCAGCCCAGTTAGGGATCGATGGGACGGAGAATGGACTATAGAGCAAAACACGTATAGATACCCCGACTCCATCAATGTCATTCTTGGCGGAACGACCTACACAATCGATCTATTTGATGAATACCAAAATTGGAGGTATCTCGACGGTAGACGTATTTGCAGGCGCTTCGAAACTATTACACTTGGTGGCTCAACACTTGAGGTGGAAGAGCAATACCGTTGGAAGCCCGCTTATCAGTGGAATGGACTTGACGTTCAGTTGGACGACATGAACATTTACAAGAGACACACTATGTGGGGTGAAGTTTACCGCTGGATGCTCACCGACCTAAGCGTGCACAGCGTTCGATCCACATGGGACCTAGTTGTCGGCACACCCCAGTGGGGAATGTGGGGAATCCGCGCTTTCAACATTGTCCCAGACACTGGGGCAGTTGATCTAGACGGAGACCTAACAACCACAGAAGACCAATACTTCGTGAGGAGAATACACGCAGGATCTGACATGTGGAACAAAACTGAGGACAGGATGTTTGTGGAGCTCATATGGGACCCAAACGCCTCCATGGTTGATGATGAGATGCACATCGGCGCATGGATGGGTAAGGTACACGTCTCGTGGAGATTCGAGTGGAATGAAACCTACTTCTGGTACTACGCGTCCAACATGAGCGCTGTCGACTCAGCGACAATGCAACAGATCAACGCCACCCTGATAGACAGCACAACTGGACTATCCAACCCAGGCTACTGGGACATAGCACGTATGGCCAAAAACTCCACATGGGCCGACATTTTGGCTCAAGCTGAGAGAGAACACTGGGATTGGATCAAGGACAACACGAACGAGTGGGATTGGATATGGTTCGGCACTCAGCAAGATTACGTGACCAGTTGGATTGAAAATAACGCTAGGAAAATGGCTGGAATAGGGCTGCGCTACGAACTTGCGGGACTATTCCTCTACAACAACACTGAACAAACACACTTCTTTATGCCGGAGAGTGTGGGCAACATCACTTTTGTGACGCCTGGAGGGGCTTTTGGAAACACGAACGCTACTGGCGAAATGGTGGTTGCTAAGAACGAAACCATCACCTTTGGGTTCGCGTGCAGTGACGTGAATGGAACTCTCTTCCCCTACAGTGAACAAAGGTCTATGTGGGGATGGTGGGATAGCGTGATTTACGGTGCAGATTTCGATGCGCCGGACTTCACGAAGAAGCCCACCGAGTCTACGGTTGATGAAATGTCGTTTATGATCCACTTCAGCGCTAACGCCACCGAAAACGGTGAATTAAACAACGAGGCGTCTATGAAGATCGATCAGCACATAGGAGACTGGGAGCTGGACCACGACGTTATAGATGGTAGGCAACAAAACGTCAGCGGCAATATGGTTTACCTGAGAGGCAACGATGTGCTCCTGAACCGAAGCCTAGCCGTAAGCTACTACGTTACGGCGGCCACAGGTATAGCATGGGACATCAAGGACGAAGAGGGCTCAAGAGTGGACAACAACAACGTCACAGAATCCAAAAGCTTCAACGTGGCAGCAAAACTGGCCAACGCAAGCTTCGCCTCCGTGAAGTTGGGAAGCACCTACGACTGGAGCAAACCCGTCGGCGTCAACGACACAATCCGCACTTTGAACGTCACAAGCAAAACCACACCCATAGGATCGTTCAGGGCCAGCTTCGAATCCGAATCAGGGAAGTCCTCGGCAGGCTTTGAAATATCCGCCATGATGTACTTCCTGACCGTGGGATTCCAAAGGTGGGACGGATACGCAGTTTACAACGACCCAGAGGTTTCATTCTTCATAAGCAGGGGAGTTCTTGCTCGTCCAGGAGCACCTGTCTGGATGCAGTTGTGGTTCTGGGTGTTAGTAGGGTCTGTTGCAGCTGTGGCGGTGGTCATGGTTGTCTTCCGCGCTAGGGTGAAAAGCGGGCTATCGCATCTACGGAGAGCAGTTGGGTCAGTGTTACACCGCAAAGAGGGAGTAGAGGGCGTTCGTCCTGGAAAGCCGCCGGGATCGCCGGGACCTCCACGGGGCCCAGGAAGTCTCAGCTGACGTCACTTCCTAAAGCATTTTAAATTTTTAATGTTTTATAGGCCGAAAGAACAATATTTGTGTTTGGCTAATAAATCTCAGGTTCAAGAGAAGGAGAAGAAGAAATTGGTGAAAGTCCTTGCAATAGTTGGAAGTCCCCGCAGAGAGAACACTTACAAACTGGTTGAGGCCGTTGTAGAAGCTGTTGCTAAGAAGAAACGTGTAGAAACAGAACTGGTCCATCTTGCGGACTTTGACATTAAACACTGCTCTGGCTGCGGTGACTTCTGCGAAAAAACAGGAGAATGTAACATTCAGGACGGCATGCAAAAGTTATATCCAAAATTGAAAGAGGCAGACGTGCTCATAATCGGCACGCCAACATACTACTGGAACGTAACAGGGCTGGTGAAAGACTTTATTGACCGAACTAATCCGCTTTACCACACTGAATCTTTGAAGGGTAAGATGGGTGCAGCCATCGCCGTGGCAGAAGAGGACGGCCAAGAACTAGCTCTTTCAGCCATAAGCAGCCTCTTTGAACTCCAAAAGATGAAGCAGGTAGGTGGAATAGCCGTCGTTCGAGGGGACAAGCCGGTAGGAGAAGCGGAGCTGGAGATGGCGAAGGCTCTGGGGAAAAGAATAGCGAGTAAACTCTGAACCTTGCCTTGTTGTGTCTCACGAAATGCTCTTTGGCAATTCTTTTTCCGCTCTTCTAATTATTTCTGAGATTTCCTTCTGAACATCTTTATCTAGCGGTGTTGGCCAGTGGTCTTTCAGAATTTCTTCTGCCCTTTCTCTAGCCCGCTTGACTAGGCTCTTTCCTCCCGCCTTTTTCCAAGCGTCGTAGCTACTTCTATCCGTTATTTCGGGGAAGAAGTGTTCTTCTTTAAAGTGTTTTAGGGTGTGCTTTTCAGCTAGGTAGTGTCCGCCGGGACCCACCTTATGAATTACGTCGATAGCCAACGTTTCGTCGTTTACGTCTATCCCCTGAACTAGTTTTAACAGAGCTCTACAAATTTCATCATCGATTACAAGTTCTTCAAAAGAGGCTGCCATCCCTCCATTGAGACTACCCGCCCCATAAACAACATCTGCTCCTGCTAACACGGGTAAAACTGTGCTCATAGCTTTTTCATAGCTTGCCTGAGCCCCAGACATTTTAGCAGAGGAAAGAAATCCATTGACAGTTACAGGAAATCCATAATATCTGGCGATTTCAACCGCACCAGCACAGAGAAGCCCTTCTTCTGGTCCTTCTCCCCACAAACCATATTTCATATCCAAGCAGCCCATAAGGTAATCAACCCTCACACTGGTGCCTGGAGATGCGATCTGAATGGTGGAAAGTCCGCTCAAAATTTCAGCGTTCGTCATGACAAGGGATCCAGCGAGAGTTACTGGCGCCGTTGCTCCACCAAGGGGCATGCTTCCAACCCAGCATGGAAATCCGAGTTTCGCAAGCTTTAATGTGATTTCAACGTATCTTCCTTCAAACTTAAGTGGCGATTCTGTGCAAAAGCCGCCTTCCCCTAAGGGTCTTTCCTTCAATTTTTTCTCGCTTCCGGCAACTGCGGTGGCTATCTGAAGTTGGTAATTGGTCAGCTGCGGTGCCAGTTCGGGTGGATAAACAGACCAGTCGCAAGGCTTCTCTGTGTTATTTAAACTAGCTGCGTAATCGTGTAGGCAACGGACATTATCCGGCTTGTCTAAGGAGGTGGTGAGGTGGCCGCCTGCGGCGTAGGATTCCAAAGCATCTGTAACTCTCGTTAACTTTTCCAGGTCCTCTTTAGTTGAGGGTCTCCATTCTCCAGTTGAAAGATCAACCGTGTTGGTTGTCTCAGTGTCTGTGGTGAAGTAGACGTGTCTTCCATCAAGTTTACAGTCATATTTTGGGTTTCTTCCGTACATGACAAAGGTTTTCGGAGTTTTCTTCACCGCTTCTTCAACGAGATAGGATGGAAATAGAACTACGCCTTTTTCAAAATCCACTGTGCACCCGTTTTCTTTCAGCATTTTCAGAATACTTTCGCCATGATGAATTCTGATACCAGTGTTTTCTAGGACATCGAGTGAAGCCAAATGAATCGCGTCAAGCGCGTCTTCAGTGAGGACACGGAAGGAAGGCATCAAGTAACGCTTTTCAAAGCCCACCATTTAATAATCACCCAACTTCTGATGTTTTCCTTCAACGTATAGGAGAAACGATTTATTTATATTGTTTATCGAAACCTTTGGGAAGACACGTGGTTGCTTGTTTGTTGGAAAAATGGAGTCGACAATGACTCGTCTTTAGCCTCAACTTGGAAAGCTTACACTAATCATACTCGGGTTGTTTGTGCACAAAGGGGGGGTGCTGGTTTCGAGTTAGAGGTTGTTCATTTTGTAGCTACGTCCCAGTACGCATAGAGAAAAACAAGCCAGCCTTCTTGTGCGAATTGCATTAGTGCGTAAAGGTCGGTGCTTTCATCTGATTCAGGGCTTGAGTGTTCTGGTAACCAATACTCATAGAGCATCTTGTTGTTTTCGTATGAGTCGCGGCTGGTTGGGAAGTATATCCCCATTCCCAAGCATCCCTTTTCCTCCATTGCCTTTACGTTTCTGTAATAAAGGATTGCATCGTCTAGACTAGTCAGCAGGGTTTCGCTGGATGAAACAACGGCTTCTACCACGGCTGGGTCGATGTACTTGACTTCTTTTTGATCTAGGCTTTTGTCGTGAACTGTTTGCACAAATGTTGGCAGATCGATGAGTCTCTCCCATCCATTCTCTGACCAGGGCAGATTTGCGTGACCCCTCGCGGCTGACACTATCTCTGCATAGTCTTCCATGTCAACCATTATAGCTTCGGTCATCCTTCTCAAGTCTGTAACCACCTTGCCTACCCTGTCAAGCTGTACCACCGAGAGCGTAACTGCTTGCGAGTACGCTGTGCCTACATACTCGTAGTAGTAGATGTAATCGTCTGCAAGCATCTTGGAGAGTTCCAGTGGAGACTGGGTTGGTGTTGTGGTGAGGTTGGTTAGGATCGTGTCGTAAGTAAATCCGTCCATCGGGTCGTAGCCCTCGTTGGCAACGTAGTAATCAATGTCTAGCCCACCGACAAAGTATTCGTAGACAACCTCTATCTCTGCCAAAATGCAGGCACCGTATATCAGTACATCAATGTGAAAACCATTGAGGGCTGTCACCACCTCTTGGTGCATAAGGAAATCATAAACTTCAAGTGGTGTGTGCGCATCATACATGCAGCCCTTAAACTTGTCGCCGTGATCCCACATAAGCAACGCGTATTTCTCGGATGGGAATCTACTCTTAGTGTAGGTTACCCAGTCTTCTAGGGTTGCGGGGTCACCCATATTCGGTTCGATTCCGTTTAGGGCGAAATCCGTCAGTTCCTCGAGGTAACCCTTGAAAACCTTGTAGGCATATGCTCGTTCATCAGGCCTATCCCAGAATATGAGGACATTCACATCCTCCGTTGAGCCGACCATCTTCATCTCTATTACGTCCTTCTCAGCCCAATAGTCCAGGTCATTGTCGGAGACCAGATATATGGCCAGTATCCACTGGGCACGTTCTGGGACACGTTTTGGAGCAGCAACCTGAGCAACTGCGCCGACCAGGCTTGATGTCAGGAGACAGCACACCGCCATGAGCATAGTCACTTTATGTGTGTTCCGCATTTTCTCTACTCCCTTCTCCGTCATTTTCGAGTTTTAGTATTTGTGCTGCTTAGTTTTTATTACCTTCGGTTCTGTCAATGGGTGTTCATTTTGGAGAGAGAAGCTTTTAAATATGACGTATGTCATATTCTTTTATGGAGCTATAACACCGTTATAGAAGACGTCGGGGGGATGTGTATGCCAAAAGAAAACAAAAGTCTATCGTGGGAGTACAAAGGTTGCCGCAACGATGCTGATGGTGGTCTCTATCCTGGAAAGAGAGCATGCCACCTAACTTGTAACCCATGTCTACATCCGGAAAGCTGGCCCAACTGCAACGATTGTGAAGTCGTTGGACATTGCAGAGCTGCCTTGGACCGTATCAAAAATTCAAGTATGGAGAAAGGACGCTACTATAGAGGACAACTAACTGGAGAAGAATCATTGTATCATGTTTTACGCTTCGTAAACAGCCAACAAAGCATCGTAAAAAAAATTGGTGAAGAAAAATACATGAAAGAACTGAAACAGGAGAATCGAGTGAAAAGCGGCGACGATAAACAAGGCGAAGCCGTCAGATAAGCATCCACAAATTCTTCCTATGAATTGTTAAGAGCTCTTTACACCGGACTTCATCATGTACAGTCCTATGAGTGTGAAAACCACTCCACCCACAATATACGGAACTTGCCATTTGAAATACCAAGAACTTGGATTCATTGCATAGTACCATACTACTGCGAAAAGACCAACTGAAGCAAAACCCAAAATAATCAACCCCCACCAAAAGACTGCAGTTTTCTCCCCTTCAAACACACTAAACCACCATATAATAGGTAGAACCTCCTCTCTTAAATCTTTAGTACAACTTGAAATGAAATGCGACATGGGAGTTTCTCTTAAATTTTTGTGCAACCCGAAATAATTATTGTGTGGACGGCGAAAAATGAGAAAAAGTTTCGTTGTTGCGGGTTCAGTAGTGATAGCCGTAGAAATAGCCCTGCTTGCCTCACTGGTTAGAAGTAGAGGGCAATGGAATTTAGTAGCATCACAAGTTTTGCAGCAAAAAAATTCGTTTACTGTATATTTAACGCCAAGTTATTATAGAATATCTGCTACTGGAGGTGAAGCATGCTTTCCTTATACAGGAAATACTCCACTCTTACAAATAGTGGATTCTCATCTCACGCAAATTGATGACATCGCAGAGAGCAAATACGAGTATTTCTGGATTAACAGCTCAGACAACTACGAGTTCTACTTTGTCAATTGGTATCCTATGCCGAATAACACGATGTCAGTTAGGATAGACTTACACACCTACCAGATAGGGCTTCATTATCCAAATAGCTTTGTTGCACCAATCGGTGTAGTTGTCTGCTTGGCAGGTTTAGGTGTATTGGTGTATGGACTGATTGCGAAACGGAGATTACCTGTTAAGCTGCCATCTCTTCCGTTAGTGTAATAACTGTTTGATTGAATACGAATATCAAGGGAGATGAAGTAAACACTAAATACTCAGCATTCCTCTCTCTTTACTGTGAAGAAGCTCACAGGGTTTACGTTTCTAACTATTATCATTCACAATCGTTTAGCTGTTGTCTAATGGTGCTCTCGGTCCAATGGCGGGCGGGACGGGATTTGAACCCGCGACCACGAGCTTAGGAGGCTCGTGCCCTGTCCTGGCTAGGCGTCGGTAGAAAGTTAATCAGCTTTCTCTACCCGCCCAGACTCCGCCCAAAAGACTGGTGAAAGAAGTAGAATTTTAGTTTATTGTTCAGAAAGATTATTCTTCAACAAGACCATTCAAGGTTAGAAGCAACACGGCGGAAGCCAAATGAAGAAACCGAAGCTAATCGTTTTTGATGTGGATGGAACCCTGATAAAGGCGTATAGCAGCTGGCAACATCTGCATGAACACTTGGACACGTGGGATGAAGGCAGGAAATACGCTGACCAGTTCCATCGCGGAGCCATCACGTACGAGGAGTGGGCTCGGCTTGACGCCTCCCTCTGGAAGGACTTGCCTCTGCAACGGGTTCAGCAAATAATTGATAACATACCATATGTGGACGGGGCGCGAGAAGTCATAACTACCCTAAGAAAAGCTGGGTTCAAGGTGGTTCTTTTGAGCGCTGGCTTGTCACTGGTCACGGAAAGAATCAACAGGGAAATAGGAGTCGACGACTTCTTGTCCAACGAGTTGATTGTCAAGGAAGGCTTTCTCACAGGCGAGATGAAGGTTAACGTTTCATTCAACAACAAGGACGAGGCAGTCCGCCCTATACTGCAAAGGTTTGACGCAAAAATAGATGAGTGCGCTGCTGTTGGCGACGACGAAACCATGGTGCCCCTCTTTGAAAAAGTGGACCTCAGAATAGCCTTCAACCCGTGCAGCAAACTTGTTGAGGATCATGCGGATGTTGTGATTAGGAGCAAAGACCTTCGCGAAGTCTTGCCTCACCTTCTCAAACAGAGGAAAGGGTAAACAAACTGGAAACTTTTGAACCGTAAGCCTATCTGATCGCATCGTCGAATATTTTACTATGATCAAAGGCTAGTTTCTCGGGTTTCCTCTTGAACACCTTAGCCTCCTCTGCATCCGTGGTGGCCTTTAGTTCGCCAGAGATGGTCTCTGCAAGATAGGCTATTGAGATGTAATGTCCTCTGGGATCTCTTGTTGGGTCGGAGTATACGCCCACCAACCGAGTTAGCTTTACTTCCAAACCCGTTTCTTCTTTCGCTTCTCTTATCGCTGCCTGTTCTACTGTTTCTCCATATTCTACCAGCCCGCCCGGTATAGCCCAGTGACCTCTATAAGGTTCATTTTTCCTTTTTACGAAAACATATCCATAATCCTTCCGAATTAGAACATCAACCGTTAGCACCGGTCTTTTGGTAGCCATGAGCCCACCCAAATCTATAACGAAGAAGGGACTTTAAGTTCATTTAGGTGCGCATTTTTGCGAAAAACAGAAATGCTGTAAACAGGATAAATGTTGTTGGAGGGTGGTACATGCCAATGTATGTTCTTCTTTCAAATCTCACTGACGAGGGGAGAAAAACCGTTAAGGAAAGGCCTGAGAGAATCAAGGAGGTTAACAGGGAAATTGAAGCTTTGGGGGTGAAGGTTCTGTCGCAGTACGCTGTGCTTGGACCCTATGATTTCGTTAACATTGTGGAGGCACCTGACAACAAAACCATTGCCCGAATGTCTCTGGAACTGGGTTCTAGAGGAACTGTTCAAATCACAAGTTTAGCTGCAATTCCAATAGATGAGTTCATTCAAACCTTGAAGAAAAGATAAGTTGCAAAATTTGGCTTTCTTAGACGTGTACTCTTCATGCGCGCGTATGGAAAGAAGCGAAAAAGCGCATAGCTTAGGTTAGAATCTCTTTTGGATTGTTGTTCGGTTGATCAACTGAATTTGGCGGTTGGGGTGCTTTGACGTCGTAGCCGTTAATCCCATACACCATGAGTCTGGTTCTTGATATCGCGTTGCAGGCCTTGTAGTACATAATCATGAGTTTAGATTCTGCCCTTTTCTCTGTTAAGTTGTGTTTCAACTGCAACTGCAGTATTTCTATGTCCAGTTCACGCCTTCTTATGGTTTCCAAAATCTGTCTGGAATCTTCTGACATGTGTTTCACATCCGGACAGTATATTGTATCGGGTGATTTAATATACGACTTATTTCGCCCATTGACATATGTCGAGAATCGACCTATCTCCTCAATGTATTTCCTCGCGGAAAGCATTAAGCTAAAATCTACCCAAGACCAGATTTTTCAGTGACGCGGAGGTCAAAATATGAAAGTCAAAATTAACAAAACCATTCTAGAATTGACGCAGGGCGACATAACAGACCTAGACAACGACGCCATAGTTAACGCTGCAAACACTGCCCTACAACTAGGCGGCGGAGTAGCTGGAGCCATTAGAAGGAAGGGCGGACCAAAAATTCAGGAAGAATGCAACAAGATTGGAGGAACCCATGTGGGTGGGGCAGTCATAACAACTGGAGGAAATCTTAAGGCAAAATTTGTAATTCATGCGGTGGGTCCAAGATATGGCGAAGAGCATGAGAAACTTAAGGATGCCACCTTAAACTCCTTAATCCTCGCTGACAAGAACAATCTGAAAAGCATAGCATTTCCAGCCATAAGCACGGGAATATTTGGGTTTCCGAAAGATCGATGTGCCACAATAATGCTTTCAACCACAATAGCGTATCTAGAGGGCCCAACAAAACTGGAAAGGGTGGTTTACTGCCTCTACGACCAGAACACCTTCGAAATCTTCAAACACAATCTCCAGTCTTTAACGCATGAACCCTAGTCCTTAAAAAGCGCGAAACATGTTTAGCAGCATCTTACAGATTTTGCCAGTTAAAATTTTATGGTACGGGAACTGTGGCAGAACCGTAGGGAAGGAAGATAGCGTCTTTTCTATGAGACTCATCTAATGATTCGAAGGCTTCGTTTAATTGCCTAAAGAACTTGTACTTTGTTTTTTCCAGAAGCCCTTCAACCTCCTTTGTGGCGCTGGGGGAAACTACAATTAAGTTCATTTTTGCATCGTCCATGGCAAGTCTGTTGGGCTTTTGGGATGCCTCTGTGATTTTTCCTTCCTTTGCTCTGGCCCTTAAATCTTCTATAATTGCCTTAGCTTCCATGTTTCCATATCTTTCCATCTCATACTTGAAGGCGTCTCCACCAATACCAGCTTCCAATGATGCGACAAGCATTACAATAGACTTTTTCTTCGAGTCTTCAATGACGCTGTTAGAAGCAAATGCGGCGGCTTTCAAGGCTTGGTACAGATTTTTCCCCAGCGGGCCGTCTGCTACGGTCACAACGAGTCTAGATGGCTTTGTTTTCACGGCATAGATTTCCTTTGAATAGGCTTCTGCCAAAAATTTATGAGCTGAGACAGGATCCCCATAGCCGATTTTCACGATGCTTTTCTCGTGATTCAGAACAAAATCCACAATTCTATGTTTTATACCCAATTTTTCAAGCAAGGCAGGCACTTGGTTCATGTCTTCTCTTACGTCGTTTCCATGGATTTTCAGTTCCTTTGAATTTGGGTTTCCTATGACGTAGGAGTGGTTTGTTACGACGGTTTTTAAGCTGGAGCAGCCCGGTAGCAAGATTTTGGCTCCGCCCTCAAAACCGGCAAAATAGTGGGGTTGGATGTTGAGTGAGGAAATAATGAAATCACGATCTAGCAACTCTTTATTTATCTCTATTGGCGTTTTTCGGGCGGTCTCACCAATGTATTCATATTCGCTGGAGGGATTTTGGGTGGAAGACACTATGATGTCATTTTGATGGGCAGAATACAATTCTTCTCCGAGAACTTTCTTCAAAAATTCTGATGGGCAAGGAGTATGGGTGCCGTGGGCACTTATGATTTTTATGTCATCTGTCTTTTCTCTAATTTTTTTGACAAGCAGCTGAGTAAATGGAGAATAATGCCTCGTGTAGTCTGAGAAAATTATAGCTGCCTTTTTTACTTTTTCATTCTCAAACTTTTCCGAATCCGTTGGATTCTTAAAAGCTTCTTCCAATAATTCCTCTTCTGACTTGGAAGTATATTTTGGATTGGGCAAAACAGTCCTTACAGATTTGGGCGAAAGAATTTCATTTAGTTTGGAAGGAATATTTTCCATAATTCCTTTTACAGATAACAAACTTACTATTAGGCTTTTTCCCATTACATCCTCACCAGAAATGGCAATAAAGACCATTCTTGAAATTTTCCTAGTGAAGTATGCGATTAGTGCGAGGGGTTAGGTTTAAAACTCGGTTTAAATCCTCGGAATTTTTACAGTATGGACGGCTTGAATTCATTTTTGCCGTTATTAAACTAAAAGGGGGTTAGCGGAAAGATGGCAAGGATTTTTAAGTGGACTGGTATTATAGAATGACGCCACATCTCCGTTGGAAGAGTGTGATCGATGAATGAAGCGAATGGTAATTCGGTTCCTGCTTTGGTTTTGGCGGCTGGAGAGGGCAGTAGGTTAAGAAAGCATGCGGAGCAGAAACCTCTTCTTCAGGTTGCAGGCATGCCTTTAATAGGAAGGGTTCTTCGTGGCCTAGCAGAGGCGGGAGTAAGAAATGTGTGGATAGCCGTCGGGCATAAAGCAGATGTGGTTCGTAAACAGATTGGCGAGGATTATGCAGGTCTCCAGATTCGATATGTAAATGTTGAGGACTGGAAGAAAGGCAACCTCTATTCTCTTCTGGCTGCCCAAGGAATCTTCCAACAGAACTTTCTACTCTGTATGGGCGACCACATCTTTGACCCAGAGATACCGAAAAAGCTCATCAACAGCAAGTTTGAGAGCGCAATTGTTTTGGCCATCGACAAAGTGCCAGAGGAAGACACCAAAGGTGCTTGAGCGAGGCGGCACAATCCTTGACATAGGCAAAAAAATTAACCAATCAAATGTTGCCATAGATACTGGATTTTTCCTTTGTTCGCCTAAGGTTTTTGAGTACGCCAACCAAGCCGTGAAAGAAGGCGCTCCGGAGCTGGCGGATTGTGTTCGAATAGCGGGTCAGAATGGGGATGCGCAAGTATTCGATGTGAGCGGACATCTATGGGCGGATATAGATACTAAGCAGGATCTTGACCGTGCCAAAAGATTAATCGTCGAAAATTCACAGAAGAAGCGTGGCGCTTCAGATTTTGTTGCCCATTACTTTAATCGACCGATTGAGAACGCCATTCTTTATTATATATCAGATTGGTTGTTCATAACTCCCAATAGATTAACTATCGCCACGAACATTCTTGCGTGGTTTGTAACATACTTCTTCTTTTCTGGACATCTGGGTCTGGGGGCGCTCTTGACGTTTGCAGTTGGTGTTATGGACGGTTTAGACGGGAAGTTGGCTAGAATACGTGGGTGCTCAACAAAACTTGGGCTTATGGAGCATCCATTTGACATGTTATACGAGTTTTCATGGTTGATAGCTCTTGCTCTTTTCTTAAGCCAAAGTGAAGGCTTTCTTCCGTTAGTACTTGTTTCCTTCTCTATTACATTCATTGCATTCTATAGGTTCTGCTACGACCAGTTCAGTAGGGTGACGGGTGTTAGTTTAGATGTTTATGGGCGGTTTGAGCGTGCCTTCAGGAGAGTAGCTGGGAGAAGGAACATCTACAATGTTTACATCTTGATGGGAGTTCTCCTAGGAGTGCCCCTCCACTTACTAATTGGAATATTGGTTCATTCAGCCCTAACCGCTACAGTATACGCCTATAGAGCCTCCATACATTTGCACACAATCGACCAGAAGAGTCAACTTTCTGAGAAAAGACGGTGATTCAAAGAATATTTGAAGTCTTTCTGCTATGTTATTTTGAGGCGATTTAAAGTAACTTTATTGCGTTATTAATGGCTTGCATGAAATCTTCAAGTTTTTCTGGTACGCAAATTAGTTCTCTAAACTAGACGATGCAAGTATAACTCCATAAAACCAACCTTTCCAGACAAACGACATCTTAACGCCGTTACTCTAAACGTTTCACCCAAATATTAAAACCGAGAGTTTAAACGTGACTTGTGTATTTTAGTGCGGGGGGCGGGATTTGAACCCGCGGAGGCCTTCGCCAGAGGATTTCTCAGCATCTGCACTCTTAAGTCCTCCCCCTTCTCCTAGAGGGACACACTACAGCCCACTACTTAGACCTAGCTCGGGTACCCCCGCCATCTCCAACCATACCAATATATCAGGCTAAAATAAAAAACTCTCTGCTAGACTTAAAAACTTAGGATACTCCGCAAGCTTTAACACTCCATTAATTTGGATCCTAAAGCAGAATGTTGAAAACAAAATTTTTCAAAAATCAGCCTGTGGTGGAAAAATGGGGGGAGTAGTCTATTGACCGTCAAAGGAAAAATTTTATTGACAATCAAAAGGTCGTCTTGCTCAGCCTCTCTCATTTGTCCGACAATAGATTTTTTCTTTTGTCCGACAATAGAGAGCCTCGGTCCTAATAGGGGTGGAATGTTGAAAACAGTATTTTCTATGGAAAAACTGTTTGCACTAAAAAGGATAGGGGAGGGGGCTATAGAGGGGTCTAATAATAAAAAAGAGACCAAAGCTAGAAACATTTAATAAACCCCAAACAACCAAACAAAACAGACAGAAAATGCCTAAGCAATTCACCTACCGCGGATACACGCTCCAACAACTCCAAGCCCTATCTATGGACGAATTCATACTCATACTCCCATCACGCCAAAGAAGAACCCTACAAAGAGGACTAACCCCACAACAACGCATCCTCATAGAAAACATCAGAAAAACCAAACAAGAAGGACAAAAAACAACCGTAAAAACCCACGCCCGCGACATGATAATCCTCCCAGAAATGGTCGGCACAACAATCCTAGTCCACAACGGAAAACAATACTCACCAGTAGAAATCACACCAGAAATGATCGGACACTACATAGGCGAATTCGCCATCACCAACAAACCCGTCAAACACGGATCACCAGGCATAGGCGCCTCAAGATCATCCATGTATGTCCCCCTAAAATAGGGGTAACCCCCTAAGCCCGATAAGTCGGCTCAGAAGGCTTCCCTTTCTCAACCACCGGGATTTTAGGCAGAGGAATAGGAGGAGGAACACCCAAAGTGCGAGTGATAATCACAGACTCCAAAAAAGCAACATTAGAGATAGATTGAACAACCATTGAAGGAGGAACATGCTTCTCCATGTAATCATCATGAATCTTCTTAAGCTCACCCTTCAAACCCACAACATGAGCCCTCCCCTTCACACTAATCTGAGCCACAGCCGGAGTGTAATTCACCGTAAAAACAAAAGGAACCTCCAACAAATTTTCGCGCTTCTTATTCATCCCCAAAATGTTAATGTTGGTAGCTATCTGAATAGGCGGAATAGGCTTCTCAGCATCCCAAAACCTCTCAGCCGAAAGATCATATATAAAAACGCGTACCCTAACCGTCACATACACTCTCCACACAACTTATAGACACCTCAAGATTTAAGCATGCTTCAACCACTTGCTTCAGCCTGCTTGTAACGCGTCAAGCCGCAGCGTCCGCATGTGTAGCGGTCACCGTGATCCGCCATAAAATATCCGGGTCCACACCGCTCGCAGAGTGGAAGTAACCTTTTGAGTTTCTCCCCCTCAACTTTATAATAGTGGAAAACACCCATCCTCCTCTTCTTAGCTTTCTTAGGTTTCTCCACCTTCTTCTCTTTCTCCTCGGGTTTCTCTTCAACCAGTTCCTCAGCTGATTCTTCACTCATCTAGCTACCCCTCCTTCTCCCCTCCCTCAGCCTTTTCCGCAGGAGTGTTCCTAGCAACAATGTGTTCAGGCTCTAGGAGCCTAGCTTGTTCAACAGAATCATAGGCATTAGCCTCACCCACAGAAATCAGTGTTCCAGTTTTCGTCTCCATCCTCCTAACATAGACTAGCTCAAGACTCGTCTTTAACTCAGAAGCAAGCTTCCCTCTCACCTCCAAACGAGGCGGGGTTCCCCCGGTCTCTGCGTGTTCAACCTCAAAAACTATCTCCTTCCTCTTGAGCAGGGGGTTGTATTCCTGCGAAACAATCTTAACCTTCATTGGCACCCTTCCACAAAGCTGTTGATGTTGACGCTCATCCCTTACTTTAGCTTTTCGATGGTTTTCGATACAATAGTTTCCTTTACTTTTTAGTTCGGATTTGCGCGCGGGCCAATTTCCGCATTTTATTTATGCTACTCTGAGCGCTTCTACTATGTCCATTTTTGAGGCTTTGTAAGCAGGATAGATTGCGCCCACTATTGCAACAATCACGGCTAAAAGCAAAGCTTGAATGATGATGCCCCACGGTGTTATGAAGGGAAACCATAATCCCATTATAGACATGCTGCTGGTTATTCCCTTCAAGATAAGTGCTCCGCAAGGAACCCCAATTATGAACCCTACCAGCCCTATTATCAAAGCCTCTGTTAAGAACATGGCCAAAACCTGACTTCTACTCATACCCTGCGACCTCAGAATACCTATTTCCCTCCTCCTCTCGGCGACGTTCATGATCATTGTGACTGCTATTCCAAGAGCCGTCATAAACACGGTGAAATAGAGGATGATAAAGAAGATTGAGAGTGAATTGTTTATCTGAGACCTAACGTTAGATAATAAATCCTCGAGAGTTGCTGTGCTTGGTTGAGTGCCAAAGCCGTGTTCTGGATACGTTGCCTCTATTTTCTGCAAAACTTGTCCTGTCTGTTGTCTATATTCTGGTTTTACGTTAACCATGAAAATCCAAACTTTATCTTTTCCATAAAAATGCGCTCTTTGAGTATTAAACGCGATACCGATTGACTGGGACAGCGGCTTAAATCCCCCAAAAGAGATAAACTGAAGCACTGGACTGGTGAACACGCCTGCAACAGTGAAGTTGATTCTAGCGTTGGGGTTCATGGTTAAAACCGAAATGTTTTGTCCCACTTCCACTCCCAAGTCATCTGCCAACGATTTGGGAAGTATCAGGCTCTCGGTGTTTGAGTTCAATTCTTCATAGACCGTTTCCGGCGTAGGGGAAATGAATTCGTAGTTTGCTATTTTTGGAAATGTTTCTGGGTCAATCACTGCAACTCCCACGGTTATATTCTTGGCGGCAAAACACTTTGCTCCCTGCCAAACCGCACTCACTGGTGTGGCTATTTCAATCTCAGTCAAGTTTTCTAACTCGTTTGCGAATGATGTTGGAACGGTTTGATTTGCTACAAGGATTATGTCTGCTCCTAAGACCTCTCTGACGCCCTGCTCCATAGCTATGACCAACCCCGATTGAATTCCACCCATCAAAACTATGAAGCTTAGGCTGATTCCAATGATGCTGAAACATACGGTGCTCCTTAACAATTTTCGACCAACATTCCTTGAAACCAACTTACCAAGGCTTAGAGAAACATGCGAAAGAAAGCTGTCTAGAAGCGGCAGGATTCTTCGAAGGAGCACGGCTGCCATCAATATAGCGCCTATGAAAAGTGAAATCATGTCAATAAAGCCGATATGGAATGAAATTAGGCCCAACTGTTGAATGACCCCAAAGGCGAAAACAATTGTACCCGCCACCAGCAGAATGATGTCGTGAGCGGCTTTACGTTGGGCCCTCATACTGGGCCTCAAAGCTTGGACAACGCTTATTCTGCAGGTTCTTATGGCTGGGTAAAACGTCCCTAATATGACGGTGATTAAGCCTGCGGCGATGCCTGACCACATTGCGGTTGGTGTGAGAATGAATGATGTTATGTCTAGGGCAGGATGGGACAACGTTCGCACAATAAGCAAGAAAGCTCTGGATAATCCGAATCCAACCAACATTCCCAGCGGGGTTCCAATGAGCCCTAGAATTAGTCCCTCGTTAAACAGCATCCAAAATATCTGGCGTCTGGAAGTCCCTAAAGCTCTAAGCACGCCAATTTCATGACTTCTTTCACTTACCGACATGAACATTGTGTTGAAAACCAGAAAAGTGCAAACAGTCAGAGAAACCGTTATCACAACATTTATTCCGAGCAAGAATCCCTGCAACATCCCTTGAATCTGCTGGATTGCATTTTCTTTGGGTGCAGATACGTCGAAGTTGGATCCAAGCGTTTCTTGTATCTTATCTGCGGTCTCAACGGTTTTTTGTACGTCACTAACCTTCACGATTATGTGATCAATCTTATTTTGTAGTGCAGAGATATTTTGAACTTGTTGCAGATCCATTATCACATAGTCTCCTACCCCTATTTGCGGAAGGGGGTGATAGACACCTATGATGTTGAATACGTATGTTCGGTTCCAATTGGTTAGATCGGGGAACTCCACTGTTGTGGCATTGATAAGGTTGCCAACAGTTAGATCATATTTTTCGCAGAGGGCTTCTGAAGCTACAACGTTGTTTCCATTCAAGTCAGCGGATCCGGTGATGTTATAACTTGAATATAGGAAGTCTGTTGTCTTCTGTATTCCAACGATTCCAACTAGTTTTCTACTGTCGTTGTTTATGGCCGCTTCCCAAGATAGTCGAGGAGTGTAACCAGAGACTCCTTCAATGCCGCCGACCAGCGTGACGTTTTCTTGGTCAAAGGGTTGGGCGTTTCCATGCCTAACAATAATATCCGTTTCTCCATAAGCCTTGTTAATGTATTTGTGAAATTCGCTGATAGCGCTGTCGGCAGCAACATTCACTCCTACTAGCAGCGCAACGCCTAATATTATTGCAACTAACGTTAGGATGTTGCGTAACTTCCTCCTAGGAATGTTTCTAAGCGCAATTCTTGTGAAAGCCAACTAGCTTTTACCCTTCTTCCCTTTCTTCTCATTCACTATCTTCCCGTCTCTCATCTCTAAAATTCGATCAGCCTTCTCCGTAACAACTGGATCGTGGGTGACAACGACGACAGTCACGTTCTCTTTTTTCGCAGCATTATGAAGGGCTAAGATAACCTCTTGCCCTGTTTTTGTATCCAAGTCGCCGGTCGGTTCGTCTGCAAGAATGATTGAGGGCTCATTTGCGAGAGACCTAGCGATGGCCACTCGTTGCTGCTCACCTCCACTTAGTTCGTCAGGTCGGTGTTCACCGCGGTCCGATAAGCCCATCATTTCAAGGAGTTGAAACGCTCGTCGTCGCCTGTCTTCCTTGTTTTTTCCAGATATCAACATTGGTAATTCAACGTTTTCAAACGCTGTTAGAACGGGGATCAGATTGTAGAATTGGAAAACAAAACCTATCTTGTTCCTTCTAATCTTAGTTAACTTCCCTTCATCTACGGTTGTTAGGTCTTTCCCATCTATGTACACCTTTCCTTTCGTAGGCTTGTCCAGCGCTCCGATCAGGTTGAGCAGAGTAGTCTTTCCAGACCCCGAAGGCCCCATAACAACCACAAACTCTCCTCTTCTAAAGGCTAGGTTAACACCTCGCAAAGCTGGCACCGAAACCCTGCCCATGCAATAAGTCTTTTCCAAGTCCTCAGCCTTTACAACAATTTCCTCAACCAACCTTATTCCTCCCTTTCAGGATGACGGTTATAACACGCCTATAATTAATATGACTTCTTGAGCAAGTTCAATTGAACCGTTAAATATGCGCGCATAGTTTTCGTTAATTCTGTTGCGTTTCCTTTAGCTTTTCGAAAATGTCTCCATTGCTTCAACGATCCGGCGTATCATCTCTTTCGTTTGTTCCGTAACCTTGACCACAACAATCCCTTCATGTGGCTGCCCATAAACCACCAATGAATTTTCAGGCGCACACAGCACCGCCACCAGAGTGAGGAGGTCCTCTTCGCCATCAACCACCACTTTCGTTCGCTGCACGTGCCTCAACGCCTCCTGCATTATAGACCACGCCTGGTCGGTCAAGGTTCCCGGAGGATTTTTCAGATATACGGTTTGATCAGCTTCTAGAAAGATGGGCGCGATGGGTTCTCTCATAACCCTGTTATCCACAATCATAACCTGAGGGGGAATACCGCGTTTTACCATGCTTTCGGAAACGACGTCGCCCACCGAAATGATTTTTGAAGGTTTTTTCCTCTTCACTAATCCTTCCAGTTTCTTCATTGTCTCATCGGGTGTGCCTCGAATCAAAAGTCCTAACGGAGACTTCAATTTCTCCCGTAGTGTAGGCGTGAGACGGCGTATTTTGATCACCGAACACGAAGTGCGTAACGTCCTCTTTCCTTCACTCTCATTGCGCGGGCTATAGCTGAACCGTTGGGGTCGAAGATGACTAGTAAACCGGTGAAGTCATCGCTTAGGCTGGAGGCTTTACATCTCGGGCAGACGTTTCCGTACGATATTAAGTGGCATTCCCGGCATGCTTTTTCACTCATGCCTCTGACTCTCCGGCTTCTTCAGGCTTCTTCTTTTCAGCTTCGGCGGCGCCTCTTATTTTTTCTAGGTCCTTCTTGATCCACTCAATCTTTCCTAAGAAGGGTTGCCTCGCGGTTACACCGACCTTCCCAGAGCTTCCGCCGCGACCAAGTGAGACAGCTGTTACGCGAACCCTTACGTGATCGCTGGTCATAAGCTTCCTCCTTGACTCCTTGCCCATTAGCACTCCCTGTTTTTCGTCATAGGAAATGAAGTCGTCCATAAGCTGGGACACGTGAAGCAACGCGTCAACGGGACCCACCCGAACGAACGCTCCGAAGTCAGCTATCTCAACCACCTCTCCCTCAATTACCTCTTGGACAGTGGGACGAAACGTGAGGAGGGAGAACACAGCCCTGTGATAGGTGGCTCCATCCCCTGGAATGATCTTGCCAACCGGGCTGACTTGAATGCTGGTAACAGCAACCACGTAGCCCAGTTCTTCGTCGATCATACCTTCATACTTCATCCTTAGCTGTTCGTAACCAACTTTTTCAATAGGTTCGCCGAACTTTTCCGGAGGTATGCGTATAGTATCCTCTAAATCCACGAGTTTAAACACGGTTTAGTCTCGCCCCATGATTTCCTTTATAGAGGGTTGTTAAGATATAGCACCTATCTCTAAGCGGGACCGTTGCCTCAGATAAATATGTTACTCCCTATAAACGCTTCTATTGAAAGCCTCCTTCCATCTCCAAGTGGGATCGTTGCCTCAGATAAATAACGGGCACATTCTTATCTCTTAACCTCTTTCTGAGCGCCCGATCGTTTGTGGCAACTGGGCACTTCCAGTCCGTCGCTACTCGAGTGATCACATCGTCAGGTGTCTCCTCAAGACCTTGTTTAACCTCGATTATGCGGCATTTTTCAGCGAGTTTAAGCGCTAACAACGCGTGTCGCCACATTTTGGGAAGACTCTTCTTAGCTATTCTGTGAAGCTCTTTGTGTGTGGGGGAGAGAAGAATTGGTTCAAATTTTTGGTTTAAGAGTGTCATTAACTCTTCAAATATGTCGATTTGAAATTGGGATGGTATGAAGAGGAAGTTTGAGTCTAGGATCACTTTTATGGTCATGTTTTCTTCCAGCGGGGATTTTGAGATGTTTCTTTTATTATAAATTTGTGTTGTTTTCTTTTTCTCTCTCTTTTATTATTTAGACCCCCCTATATAGCCCCCCTCCCCTATCTTTTGATGATTCAGAAGAGTTAAGACGTTTACAACAGAATTTTCATAGACTGGCAATAACCAGCTAAGTGTCAAAATTTAGCTAAGTATTCCGCAATTGATTCTTTAGACCGTTTCTTTGCTTGACGATATCTCTTGCTATCTTAAAGCATTTTTCAGCCTATTCAATCCGCGCGCATATCTTCCGTTAAGAGGGATTAACGGCGACTTCAGTTAAAATCACGACCAAATGATCGTCTTAAAGAAGCCCAAGATAGTGCCTATGGGAGGAAAAGAGATATGCTCATTTCGCCTCACCTTCGAAGAAGCGTGTGACATGATTTCGACGCGGTTAGTGGCTTAACAAACTCTCCGACAAGTCAACTTGTACCTCATGTAATCGCTGTGAAACTGAGATGGGTGATAAGGGCTCCGCTGCTTGCTTCTTGAAAACAAAGGCTAGCTTATTCAATCATGAGAGTGTCAACTAGCCTAGGCGGCGCCTTTACCAAATTATCTATAATGTGTTCTGGTCCTCTAACCGGAATTAACTGAATAGCATTAGTGGGGCATTTCGATGCGCACAGACCGCATCCAAAGCATTTTTCTTTGTCTGCTACAGCGGTAGAATTAACTATGTTCATTGCTCCAAACTTACATCGCGTAGCACAAATACCACAACCATCACAGAGTTCGCTGTCTACGGAGGATACGTAACGGCTTTTTGCTGTAACGCCTTCTTTACCGAAGAATATCATGCCCTTTAAGAAAGTGCAACAGCAACTGCAACAGTTACAAAGGAACTGATAGCCCTTAGGTTCATGATGGTTCATCTGGTGGACGAGTCCAAGGTCTTCAGTGAGTGCTAGGATTGAAGAAGCTTCTTCTTTTGATATTCTTTTAGCAACACCTCTTTCAATAAAAATCTCTGCAAATTCATTTATAAGGAGACAGACATCAGTAGGATTGTCACACCGCCTACTCATTGTTCTGCATGCGCACTCTGTAACTGCAATTGTCTCGGCATTTTGGAGAATTTCTGAAATTTTTTCATAGGGCAAAATTTCGCCCCATTTCATTGGTATAGCTTTTTCCACGGGTATAACACGAACTGCACGTGTACCATAGCTAGGAACCAATTCCTCGTCATGATAGCGGTTCCACAGGTCGAGAAATTCCTCACCGAACTTGTCGAAGTCTCTTTTGTCAGGAAGAATAGAACTCCATAAGTCATTATTCAAACCATATCTAAGTTTGTCATCTACAAGTTTGTAAAGGACAAAACCCTTGTTAAAGAGTTCTTTGAGGATCGTGGCGACTTTTGGAACCTCAGCACTTAACTTTGCAGCAACCTCCTCTGGAGTCCCTGGTAGAGAAAGGAGAACCGAAACCTCCTCTTTTGTGAGGCATATTTCAAAGATTTTTGGCAAATATTTAGATTCAGGGCTACCATAGGCTTTAGATAACTGATAATAGATTTCTTCAACCAATTCAATAACCTTCTGAAACTATAGCAGAGGTATGTCAATTAAATTTTACTAATCCGCTTGTCTGCGCAAGATTTGTGATATTTCCTCGCGCACCCTCCTCTCCAATGGTTTAACCTTGTGCGTCTTCAGAATTTGCTTTGCTTTTTCTCTAGCTTTTTCTTTAGTATCCTTCGATTTACCGGTCGATTTCCAATGTTCCCATGACGTGCGATCACTTATTTTTGGAATGTAGTGTTTATACATGTGCTTTATCGTGTGTCTTTCAGTTAGGTACTGGCCACCAGGTCCAAGCCTCTTTATCAAGTCCAGAGCCATCGTTTCATCCGATACCTCACATCCCTGAGCAAAAATAAGCATCATTTCTGCTATTTCATTGTCAATTACCAGCTGCTCATAGCTGGAGGTTTTCATGGAGTCTAGTATGCCCAAACCAGTAACAACGTTAGTTCCAGCCATGATTGCTGGAAAGCATGTTAAGACTTTCTCATATCCAGCTTGAGCATCTGAGACCTTAGCGTCAGTCATGCATGCACCGACATGGGAAGGCAAACCGTAATATCTTGCAAGTTGTACAGCGCCCACACTAAGAACGCTTAATTCAGGGGCTCCCTCAGAAACTCTCCCGTAACGCTGGTCCATGATTGTTGCCCAGCTTCCATATACCACTGGCGTACTTGGATTAACCAGTTGAGCGAGCGTGATAGCGAATAATTCCTCTGCATTTTGAATAACAAGCGTTCCAGGGAGAGTCGCGGGAGCGGTTGCACCAGCCATTGGAAGGCTCTCAGGGAATAGTGGAACCCGATTCCGAGCTGCTATTAGGAGAGTCTCAGCATTTCCATGATCCATTTGTAACGGACTTGAAGGAGTAATAAGAGTCGAAAAAAATGGTCTCTTCCTAAACTGATCTTCATCACCGACGATTCGTATACCAATTTGCACGTGAGAGTTTTTTAATGGACACAATTCAATGTGTTTTAGGGTGTTGTCCATTGTATCCAGCAACCCTTCTTCATCACAAGATACGTAATGCACGCTACTGAGTGCGTCTGCGAGTTTAGTGAAGTTTACGACATCGGATGAAGTAACAAGGCGTCTATCGCCTGTATACAAATCTAACATGTAAGTCCCCGTAAATGCGCCAAAATACACCTTCCCGTGTTCCAGTTTCATGTCGTGTTCCTGTTCTCGTGCCCCAAGTGTTACGTGTTTTGGAGCTTTCCTAACGTTCTCTTCAATTAGTTCAGAAGGCATTCGCACGATCCGCTTGTTCCAATCAACTTCCGCGCCTGAGGCATTCAATAATTTAAGCGCTTCATCATGTCTCACCACAAAACCAGCATCCTGCAATACTTCCAATGTAGCATTGTGGATGGTCTCTAATTCGCTATTCGAAAATAACTCTAGAGGTTTTCGTACGCGATACATACCCAGCCCTCTCAAAATTTTGTTACTCTAAGCTTCCCTTTAACATCTTAACGTGATTAATGTTTCGTTAAAGCCTTTTTCAAGGAATAGCGGAGATAGCTGATTGGAAGACGTTGTTCTAACTGGACTGTCCTCGATGACCCTCAGGCTCGCGGTTCTAGCGACACCGCCAGCCTTCCTAACATCATATAGAAGCTTATCCAGAACCATGACGGTGATGAGCAGCCAAACTGAGATGGTTTTACTCTCAATTTTGACAGCCCCTTTCATAATTAAACCTTCTCCTTTTTTGGGCTTAAATCTTAAAAACTTTGCCGTTAATGAATTTTAACGAACATTAGTAATGCGCGCGTGCTTTATTTTATGATTCCGTAACCGATGAGGCGCCATCTTCCAGCAATTTTCCTGCTTATGGCTGTTCGGAATCCTTCTTCAGCGCAAACTGGACGTCCCAACTGAAGAGTGGCAGTGTCTCCTTTTACAGAGACAGCGCTTCCAAGGGTTATGGCTGTCCCAACGTCGAGGAGGAGATGCTCGCCCATGCGTACTTTGTCAATCTCTATCAACTCTTTGGTTCCCAGAGCGCGCTCAAATAGGTGGATGTCTGAGACCACTTCGTACATGGTTGGCGGAAGCATATCGGGCTTGCCTACCAGGTTTCCAATGAGACCGTCAGCCTTTGTTAAGGACGGGTCTAATAGGGTACCGACGCCCACTAGTCCCCCACATTGAGCCTCCTTAACCGGCCCTCCGCCCGTATGTAGGCTAATGACCTCGGTGAACAGGGGTTCATAGGAGGTTTTTCCCTGCCTTTCAACCCGGACTCCGGGGCGAATCTCAATTTCGTCCCCCACTTTGAAGTTTCCCTGGATAATGGTTCCGCCGATCACCCCTCCCGTCAGCTTCTCAGCCGGGGTTCCAGGCCTGTTTACGTCAAAGGAGCGCACCACATGCATTCTAGGAGGCTTGGTAGGGTCCCGTTTCGGGGTGGGTATGCGTTCCTCCACCGCCTGAAGGAGGGCGTCTATGTTCACGGAATGCTGAGCTGAGACAGGGATGATAGGAACCCCTCCAGCCACCGTTCCTTTTACAAACTCCAATATCTCATGATAGCTTTTCAGCGCTCGTTCCTCATTCACTATGTCAATTTTGTTTTGGGCAACCACAAGGTTTTTCACCCCTACAATTTCGATTGCAGCAAGGTGCTCTCGGGTCTGTGGCTGGGGACATGGCTCATCGGCGGCTATGACCAGTATGGCTCCGTCCATAACGGCTGCGCCGGAGAGCATGGTGGCCATGAGGGCTTCGTGGCCTGGAGCGTCCACAAAACTGACTGCTCGTACGAACTCGCAAGGAGAGCCGCAGTGAGGACAGTTGGGTTCCGTAGAGTAACATTGTGGTGGCTTGCATTTGGGACACTTGTAGATGTGGGCGTCTGCGTAGCCAAGTTTGATGGTTATACCACGCCTTAACTCCTCACTGTGCCTAGATGCCCAAACGCCCGATATGGCTTTGACAAGTGTGGTTTTTCCATGATCCACATGGCCTATTGTTCCAATGTTGACCTCAGGTTGTTTGGGCAGCTTTTTCAGCTGATTCGCCTCCTGTTTTCTCTTCTCTCTTTTTTCCTTTCTCCTTCTTTTCTTTCTTTTTTGGTTTCTCAACAACCATCATGTTTACTTGAACAATTTCCTCGGTTATGACGTTTCCCCGCAGGGTCTTTCTCTGCCTCTCCCCCACTCTGGATGGGTGGAAACCCACACCCTCGCTCAAGATCACGCTAACCCGAACTCCACCGTGAATGTTGGGCCTCATGGGAAAACCATCTTTGTCGGATCCTCCGGATATACGAAGCTTGTAGCCGGACATGCCAACAGCGGCTCCATCAATGACCTCCCCCAGTTTTCTTCCTACCAAAGGAACGGCTCGGGCTCCCTCCACCTCAGCAACTCGGGACCTACCCGTTTCCGGATCCGAGACTATTACTTTGAACTTGGCCATGCGCGAAGTTTACTCTCCCACATACAGCGCTTCTGTGACGTTAACTGAAGGGAGGCATCCGTTTATTAAGGATTCGCTCCATGTTTTTCGATAATGCAACCGGTTTGCCGTAAAACCCCTTTTTAGAATCTAAAGAGTTAAATTAAGCTTAAGTTGAGTTCAGTAGAAGGTAACAGAGTTGAAGGATCTGAGGACTCGCCTTATCAAGAATATTGAAGATCGCGAGCAAGATCTCATCAATCTTTGTTGTGGGCTTATTCGGGCTGAGGGTGAAAACCCCCCCGGCGACGTTTCTAGGGTAGCTGACATGACTGAACGTTTCCTTGAAAACGAGGTGATTCCACATGAGAGGTTTGAGCCAGTGGAGGGTCACGTCAGCATTGTCGCATCCGTCGGAAAGGAAGAGCCCACGCTGATTTTATGTGGACACCTCGATGTTGTTCCCGCCGGCGACCCCTCACGCTGGGCTTTCCACCCATACAACGCAGAGGTTAGGGAGGGAAAGATTCTCGGTCGCGGAGCCACCGACATGAAGGGTGGAATAGCCGCCATGCTCATGGCCGCCGCTGTCCTCAAAGATTTTGAGAATGAACTTTCTGGAAAATTAGTTGTTGCCAGCGTTTCCGACGAGGAGGCTCCTGGACCGGGCGGCGTGTCTTGGTTGCTTAAAAATCGAAAATTATTTGGGAACGCTTGCTTAATCACCGAACCAACGGGCTACCTCGGGGGCGACTACTCGATAGTTGCGGGTGAGCGCGGGACTTGTTGGCTTAAGATCACTGCCCACGGCAAGCCCTCCCATGGAAGCCGTCCAATGTTAGGAAGAAACGCGATTCTCATGCTTACAGACGTTCTTCCTATGTTAAGGACGCTAGAAGAATCAGCTGTGAAAATTCCAAACGGAGCCAAACCACTGATACGAGCTGGAAAGACCGCGCTGGCAAGGGTTGCGAGGAAAAGCGGAATACCAGTGAAAAGCCTTACAAGGACTCTGGATCACTACACTGTCAACGTGGGAACCCTAGTTGGCGGAACCAAGGTTAACGTTGTGCCGGAAAGGTGCAAAGCCGAGGTGGACGTTCGAGTTCCGGTGGGCGGCAACCCGGACGGTGTTGAAAATTTTGTACGCAGTGCTCTTCCTGAAAACTTTGAGTGCCAAGTTTTAAGCCGCGCTATGCCCTCTTACACGCCAGCCGGCGAACCCCTCATCAGGGTTATCCAGAGAGAAGGCAGGAGGGTGTTCGGCTATAAACCTGCAGCCACTTTTATAGCTGCAACCAGCGATGCCCACCAGTTTAGGGAGCAACTGGGCATCCCAACGGTTTCGTTTGGTCCAGGGTATGAAGACTTAGCCCACGCTTACGATGAATTTGTGTACGCTAAAGATTTGGTGAACATGGCAAAGGTCTATGCAGGCGTGATCGTTGACTACCTTATACTGCGAAGTTCTTCACCGTGTTGATTGGCCTCTTTTAGTTTTCTCTTTTCAGTCTTTCGAATATGCAGGAAAAACCCCACAACGGCAATGGTGGCTACGACTGTGGCGACGAGGGCCAATTGAAGCCATCTTTCTATGATTTGTTCAAAAAGGTTTCCTTGTTCCATGTCTTTGATCATTTCGTCTTGTTCATAAATGTAAAAATCATTATTTTGGAGAAAATCTCTGTACATTCGAGATGAGGCCACATAATCCGTTTGAGTGACGTCCATGTACTGAACTACTCCTTGCAAAGTTACCGCCGCTGTTTTTATTGCATTAAGAGGATCGCCGTATCCGCCTACTGCATAAGTGAAGTCAACAGGTAACCATCCCCATGGCGGAACATACACAGTCGCCCACCCGTGCCAACCGACTTGCTTCTGGACAATGGTCACATGCCCTTCCCAGTATGTTTCGTTTGTTTGCGTCGTGGGCAGGTGGATGCAGCCAATTTGAAGATATGATGGAATTCCATATATGCGGCACAGCGTGATGAACAGAATCGCTTGATCGTCGCAGTCACCCTTGCGCTCAGCGTACGTCTGGTTTGGATAAAGGGGGACTTCATGTGTCTCATATACGATGTTGTCTTTGATCCATGCAATGAACTTCTTAACGATCGTGAGAACTTTTGTTTCGCTTTCTGTTATGTTTTGAGCTAAATCTTGAAGCTCTGTGTTGTTGACTAACCAAGGTCCTTCTGTTCCAGTGTATCTATCTTTTAGAACAGCCGAGATGTTTTCGACAGCCAACGATTCTTCCTCAACAATGTTAGGAAGCGAGCGAGGTTTCGAAAGTGCACGGTATGCAACAGTGTAGCTTACGTTTTCGCCGGGTTCAAGTTCTGTTCTCGGAAACTGCAAAATCGCGATTGGGTTTCCGTCTTCATCGACTGTCGTCTTTTCTATGGTGTATGAGTGGTTTATCAACTGGACTGTTTGCCACGTGTTGTTCATGAATAAGCTGATCGTTCGGTCTTCTGCTGTGAGATTCCAGGTTTTTGTTCCGTTGCTGGGGTTGGAGAAGGTGACTGTCATCTGAATAACGAAGCTTACGTCTTGTTTCTCACCTTCCACCACGACAAGATCCTGAAACGCTGTTGTAGCAAGCAACACGATGAGGATGGAGGTAACTGTTACTGCCTTTTCCACAGCTTCTTTGCCCTCTACAGTAACATTACCATTCCTGAATTTTAGCTTTAGCAGTGTCCTAACGTTATCGAAGAGCTAGTGAAGGGTGTGCGTCATTACAACACAGAGGAAAGGAGAGGCTATTCCACGTGTACCCTGAATAGGTCTATGTCCAGCTTCATCTCCGCAGTGCACGCTAAGAACTCTCTAACCGAGTGCTCGATGTCCCTTGACTGCGTTATGTATCTCCCAACAATGAGAATGTCTGCCCCACGCGCTAAGGCTTCCGGCGCAGTATCAGGAGTTATCCCGCCTGCAACAGCCACCAAGAACCTCTTCTCCCTAAAGACTTGCCGAAGTTCTTTGATGAGGTCCCAGCTGGTTTTCCCGGTTCTCGCCTCCACGTCGATGGCACGGTGCAAAATCAGGATGTCGGGAAACGTTTCCAGTGACTGAAGTTTCTCAACAGGATCTTCCACGTTCATCATATCCACCGCCGCGTAGATTCCCAGCCTTTGCGCCTCGTAGATGAATTTTTCGAGTGTTTCTATGGCTGCCAGGCCTGAGGCTACCACGGCGTCCGCTGTTTCGTCAAATGCCAGGTCAACCTCTACCTTTCCAACGTCTAAAGTTTTTAGATCCGCCACCATGAATGTGTCTCTGGCCTGTTCCCTCAGATCACGAATCACTCTTGTTCCGTATTTCTTGAGCAGGGGTGTGCCAACTTCTAGGATGATCCTGTCGCTTTCCGGCAGTTGGCTTATGATTTGCTTTGTTCTCTCTACGCTTGGAATGTCGAAGGCTATTTGCAGGTATGGAGGCCTCCACAACCGCGGCACCCTGAACCCCATTACGGGATGCTTGGCTCTATCCTTGTCGTACATGATCTTCTCAAGCGAAGGATACTTGGCTAGAGCTCTTTTCAGGGCCAACTTGGTTGCTCCATAATTGTACTGGTAAATCCTTCGATAGTCCTTTGCCTCTGGGTGCACGAACACGCTGGCTATGATCACCCAGTCCTCAACTTTATCATTTGGTACAACGCCTTCTTCTACAGCGTCGGCTACAGCCTTAGCCACCCCGGCTTGAGCAGGACCAAATATCTTTCCCGCTTCATCAAGATTCTTAACGGTTACCTTGGGAACCAAGAGGGTGTGAGGCTTAGGTGGAAGGTTTGGTCTGATGACCGCGAGAAGGGGTGTGTGACCCGCAGAAAGGTTGGACAGACCGTTAGCGAAAGCCTCTCCCACCGGACCATCCTTATCACCAATTATCAAATCCACGTGCGCAACCTCAGATCCATCGCCAGTCGAAGCCTCACCTATTAGGTAGGTGAACTTTTCGGGTTTTTCCATAACCTCCTCAGGCATCAATTCTCTCCTACCAACATCTTTGAACTCAACACCAAACTCTCTCATCCACTCGTACAGCGTATCGCGATGCACTTTCATTATCTCCGCCGTACCAGAAACCGTTGGCTTTGTCGACCTATACTTTTTGGCTCTTCTCATTTCCCGCTCTTTGTCCTTCGCAGCCGACAGCAATCTGATGAATTCCTCTTTAGTCTTCGGTTTCTCTCCGTCAAATTCCGACACAATACCACTCTCTACAAAGGGCAGTGTAGAAAGAAGTATTTAAGGCTGTCGGAAATTAGGCTGTCTGACGCGCGAATCCTCCGACAAATTTTACACATTCACGGCACCATTACTTGTTTTTCCGACAAACTAAAATGGGATGATGGATTAACAGGTTTTCCTGAAGCTCCCACCAACTGCCCTCTCGAAGGCGCGAGTCAACTCGTCTCTAAATCCGACAAAAGAAGCTCCAGATTTAGCTGGATTCATGGCGTCCAACTTCAGCTTTGCGATATCGCTGATCGTAACGGTGATTTTGACACCCGTAAGTTTGCTCGAAACAGCCTCTAAGTCTCACCATCAGAGCTCTATGTCACATTTGTGCCCTGATAAAAATTCATTGTAGATGATGAACGTGGGCTACCCTTCTAGAGATTTTGGATAGAAATATATAATTGTGAGGAATTATAACTGTGTTATAAAGCTAGGTTCGGTTCGTGAACATATCCGAATTTCGGGAGGACATGCATTGCTTAACGTGCAAGATGTGAGAAAGGATTTCCCCATATTGGAAACAGGAGTAATCTATTTGGACAGCACAGCGACCAGCCTAACCCCTGAGCCTGTGCTTCAAAAGATGCTGGAGTTTTACCATCAGTACCGAGCCAACGTGGAACGAGGCATCCACCGCCTGTCTCAGAGGGCGAGCGAGGAATATGAACGGGCCCGCGCCAAGGTTGCAGACTTCATCAACGCAAAATCCGAGTCAGAGATAATCATGACTCGAAACGCCACTGCGGGGATCAATATGGTTGCGAACGGCTTAAACTGGAAGAAGGGAGACAAGGTTGTTACTTCTCTAATTGAGCATCACTCCAACCTCATCGTCTGGATCCGCCTTAAAAATAAACATGGCACGCGTTTAGAAGTTGTTAGACCAAAGGAACCGATTGCGCATGGGCTCTTAGACCCAGCGGACTTCGAAAAGGTGATCGACGACAAAACCAAGCTGGTGACCATAACCCATGTTTCAAACGTTTTGGGAGTGATCACACCTGTTAAAGAAATCATTGAGATTGCGCATGAGCACGGAGCCTACGTTCTCATCGACGGCGCCCAGTCGGCACCGCACATGAAACTGGATGTTCAGAAGATGGGATGCGATTTTCTCGCCTTCAGCGGTCACAAGATGTGCGGCCCGACAGGATCCGGCGCCTTATACATTCGGGAGGAACTTACCGACGAAATTGAACCTGTATGCATTGGTGGAGGAACCATTGCAGACGTGGGTATAGACTACTACACGCTAGAGAAGGGTCCCATGAGATTTGAGGCTGGAACTCCAGGTATTGCCGAAGCCATAGGACTGGGGGCGGCAGTTGACTATCTGAAAGGGATTGGAATGGAAAATATTGAGTGCCACGAGAGAGAATTAACAAAGCAAATGTACGAAGGGCTTATAGGGCTCCCTAAAGTTGAGATTTACGGTCCCGAACCAGAATTTAAGATTGGCATCATGTCGTTTAACGTGGGTGACTTGAACCCCCACGACGTGGCCCTAGCGCTTGATGTCTCAGCAGACATTATGGTGCGCTCAGGACATCATTGCGCCCTCCCAACGACGAAACATATTATACGCAAGCTTGGAAGTGTCCGAGCTTCTGTGTACCTCTACAACACGAGGGAGGAGATCGAAAAGCTCGTGTCCACTGTTGAGGAAATAGCCAAAACGATAGCCAGATAGGAAACATTCTAACTCAAGTGGGTAGAGGCTTCACTAGAAGGCGGGATATGTAAAATCCGTTTACCGATATTTTTTCAGTTCCCGCTAACACTTCTTTTTCCGGCATCTTTCTGAACGCTTCTGTCCACTCCTTTCGAAACTTTGCGTACCGTTCGGCAATGCGCTTCGCCTTCTCAAAATCCACTGTTCTGAAATTGTGGTATGCTTCAGTTGCTATGCTAACTGCCTCAAAAAAGAATTCTTTGAGCTTGGGAGACAACGCCTCCTTCGATGACATCACGATTTCCAGCCCGTTCACCATCCTTGTCAGGTCCATCGCTACGCCGCTCAGAATTAAGCCTATGGCGGCGTCGTAAACACTTGGAGTATCCACGATAAACTTAATTGCTGACTTGTTCACCTGGGCTATTTTCTCTCCTATTGATTTCAGGGCTGGTTTGTCAACAACTCGCTTCTCTAGAAACTTGAGGCCTGCCTCTCCAAAGATTTCAAAGGCTTCATCTAGTTGCCTCACTCCCTCCTCAAAGTATCCCTTTGTTTCTAAGGCTTTCACCCGGTCGAAGATGGTGGACGCGGTGGTCTGTTGAATCGGACCTCGGCTAGTCACTGTTGGATCAGGAGGGCCGCCGCCTATGACAGGGCAGACACGGGTTACACAGTCTTCGCACCCGCCTGAGGCGCAGTCTACGCCAGCGTTGCCGCAGCAGGAGCAGATGATGGCTCCCCAGAGGCTGCGGGAGACCAAGCGTATGGTTTGAACGGCGTCTTCCCTGTCTTTGGCTCGTCGTACGTTGATTCTTCCGTCCTTGTAAATCAGGATGGTTTTGTCGTCCACAGTGACTCTGCCTATTCCTAGGCTAGGTGAACATCGTACATCTTCAAAAAAACCTGCCATGTTCAGCATTGTGCAGAGCTGTATTGGGTCATAGAATCCATACTTCAAGTCGACGGCTCCCTCCGGACCTGAGGTCAGCCTCGCCTCAGCTGTTACCTTTCCAGCCTCGGAGATGCAGGGGTGAATGTAGGTTACGCCGGTCTCCTCGATAACAATTGTTCCCTTCGCCCTGATCTCCACACCTTCTCGCAGAAGCTGTCTGATTTCTTGAAGGTTTTTCTGATACTCCAGCCGGGTTGAGAGGTTAACGCACTGTTCTGGTTTTGCGTCTCCCGTGGCGATTTTCCTTGCCATGGTTCGACATGAGGGGTTGCCACACAAACCGCAGTCTAGCTTTGGCATCAGGTTGTAAAGCTCATGGTAACTGTGTGGCAGATTATTTCCTCCCGAACTTGGGAATGCTTCTCTCGATCATGATTTCCATAACACTGTTATAATCCGCTCTCTTATACGTTTCCGTTTCCAGCACCAAAGTTTATTAGAGATCAGAGGCGAGTTGAAATTGTCAAACACGTGAGCGCCCAGACGATGTCTAAACAAGAACATTTGAAAACCATCGAGGCCGAGGTCAATGCTTGCCGAAAATGCAGCCTGTGGAAAACCCGGAAAAATCCCGTTGCGGGCGAGGGGAACCTCCAGGCCACCGTAATGTTCATCGGTGAAGCGCCTGGTTATTGGGAAGACGTGAGGGGCAGGCCCTTCGTCGGCGCGGCGGGAAAGTTCCTCGATGAGATGCTGTCAAGGATAGGGCTCTCCCGAAGCGAAGTTTACATCGCTAACATCTTGAAGTGTAGGCCTCCGGAAAACCGTGATCCTCTCCCCGTTGAGGTAAAAGCGTGCACACCTTTCTTAGACCGACAAATCCAAATCATTGAGCCGAGGTTGATCATGACCCTTGGCAGACACTCCACTTCCTACATCCTTTTGAAGGCTGGCTTCGAAGATGTTGAGGGTATCACAGAGCTTCGCGGAAAAGTGTACAAGGCGGATGTCCTCGGTTTAAGGGTTTCTGTGATCCCCACCTATCATCCAGCTGCCGCCCTGTACAGCGCCAAGTATAAGGGCGGTCTTGAGGGCGACTTCCGGCTCTTGGGGCTTGAACTCGAAAAACATAGGTAGGTTGCCCTTTTGCTTTTCCGTTCCAAACTTGCGCCTAAACACCTGATCTCGCAGCTTCAGCTCCAGATAGGGAAGGCAAGGATTCCAAGAGTTCTCCTTGGGACATCTCCTTTCATTGGATCCGGCCAATTTGGGAGCAGAGCTGCCCTTTACTACTCTCATTTTTACGGGAATCCTCAAAACATTGTGGAAATAATTTTCAAGGCTGTTGACCTCGGAGTCACCGGGGTTCAAGCCCTCCCTTTTCGTCCGATTTTTAGCGCGTTGAAGGCTGTGGAGAGGGAGGTGAAGGGAAGGTTAACGATAGTGGGTACAATAGGACCCGACGATCCTCTGGGCAACATTCGTGACTTCCAGAGGTTCAACACGGTCGCTATGCTTCTGCATGGAGGAATCACGGATAGCAGAGACTCACGAAGAATTTCGGAGCTGCTTAACAGTGTGCATGCGGCGGGTTGTCTCGCTGGTTTAGCCACACACGAGCCTTTTTCAACGTTGAACTGGCTTCTAGAAGCTGATCTGGATATCGACCTCCTTATGCTTCCCTTCAATAAGCTGGGCATGTTTATGGATGCTGATCCCGTGAGGGTTGCGGGGACGATTAAACGGCTTGGTAAGCCTGTTATTGGGAAGAAGATTTTGGCAGCGGGTTATCTCTCTCCACAAGAAGCGTTAAAGTATGTGGTTCAGATGGGTTGTGTAGACCTAGTTGCGCTCGGAGTTGCTTCTGGGCGGGAAGTAGAAGAAACTTTTACTGCTGCTGCCACAGCGTTTTCAGGGATGGTTAGCGTTTAAACTTGATGGCGTTTTCATTTTAGCTTGTCAAAGTCTGTGAAGGAGGCTTCAATAATCTTTGGTTTGGTGTGGTCTTTTCTCAGAGCCTTATTTCCCGCAATACTTCTTCCACATTTTCGTATGCCTTGGAAGGTATGTTCTTTAACAACTCGTTAAGTGTGATCTGTTTGTTCTCCTCAGTCTCCACCAGTTTCCAGCCTAATCTCTTCAGAAGCAAGCTCTTGGTAGTCGGGTACTTTGTTCTTTCTATTACACGCGTCACAGATTCTAGTCCAACTGCTCCTGTGAGGCTTGGAAAGCGATTAGTTTTGAGGTAGTGTTTGAATCTGAGGCTGTCGTCGAGCATGGATAGGTTGTTGAAGAGGACGTACACTTCTTTTTCTTTGGTGTTTAGAGGCGTGATGAGGTTGTGTAGTTTTTTCAGTTCCTCATCGGTATATTGGTAATAGTACATTCTTTGTCCGAGTCCGTGTAGTCGGAAGTACGCTGTGTTGTTTGTGTGGGTTGGCATTGTTTTTAGGGGGTCTGTGACATGGGTTATGTTTAGTTCCTGTAGCATTTCGGCGAGTTTTTTCTGTGCAGCTGGGTCTTCCCATGATGGTCCGCGGGTTTCCCATACTAGGGTTAGGTTTTCGCGGTTGATTTTGCTGAAGAACTTGTAAGCGTCTTCTAGCTTGTCTGGTCGGAAGGATCCGGGTGTTTGAATGAGCAGTATTCGGGCTTTTAAAGCCTTACATATTTCTTTCATTTGCTTAAATGCCTTTATGCTTAGTTCCGCCTTCAACTTGAATTTGTGGCTGATGTCTTGATGTGCCTTAACTGTGAATTCGAAGTTTTTGGGGGCTTTCTCTCTCCATTTGATTAGGGTTGATGTTTTTGGGTATTTGTAGAATGTTGTGTTTAGTTCTACGAGGTTGAAGTTTTCGTAGTATTTCTCCATGGATGTTGGGTATCCGCAGCATCCAACCTTGATCATTTGTGCCCTCAGTTTATATGTTGAGGGATTGAGAATAAAAGAGTTGATGTCTTTTGTTTCTCTCTATATTATTTTTTATAGACCCCCCTATAGCCCCCCCTCTAGGGGCCATGATGTGGAGGAGTTGGCGACGTGAGGACGTTGCGGTTGAATCTGCGAGCACGATAAGATGGCCGAAAACAAAAGTCGTCATAGACTTAGTGGCGGCTAGCATTAGCCGTGTCAACAGAAAAACATGGTCGGAGTGAGATTTGAATCCCGGACACCGTGGTGATAACGATGGCCTTAAGTGAGAACCCCAGTCGATTCCATCGGGTTCTCTGGATATACTTCAGAAGGTCTGGAATCATCAGTATCCGTCGTTTGCTCATGGCGGCTCCTTTCCGCGCTAAATGAATCGGGGAAGTATCTTTTCGCCGTAAAGCTGAATAGAGTTCAGAGTGTCCTTTTGAGGCACCAAAACCAGCACGAAATGTTTTACTCCAGCTTCTATGAACTTTTCGATTTGATCGGCAACGGTATCCGGCGACCCATAGGCTCCATGTTGCTCAATTTTTTCAAAGGTTTTCTTGTGCCCAGACTCAACGCAGAGTTTGGCCTTTTTTATAGTTTGTTTTTCGTCTAAACCGATGCATGTATCCATGAAGTATGCAGGTTCTATTTCTTTCTGTTTTCTTCCAGCCTTTTCCGCCATTTCTTCAATCTTGCTCCATTTTTCTTCATATTCTTGTGGAGTTTGATGGTATGGAATCCAGCCGTTTCCAATTTCCGCTGTTTCTTTTATCATCTCTGGTATGTTTCCTCCAATCCAAATGGCTGGATGAGGCTTCTGAATAGGCTTTGGTTCGTGCGGAGCTTCCTTCACTTTGAAATACTTTCCAAAGTACGTTGTTCGTGATTCTGTCCACAGCTTCTTAATAACTTCCACACCTTCACGCATCATCTGAATCCTTTCAGGCAACGTCTTCCAAGGAAAATCGTTTTTCTCAAACTCTGGCTTGTAGTGTCCAGCTCCCACTCCTAGTATAGTTCGGCCCTTCGAAATAACGTCAAGAGTCGTTACTACTTTAGCCAAAAATGTAGGATTGTAACGGGGCACAGGGCTAACGGCTGTGCCTAACATGACTTTTTTCGTTTGAACAGCAACTGCAGTTAGTGTAGTCCATGTTTCAAGGAGCTTAAACGAATCCGAATTAACGTTGAGAAGTCTATAAAATTCAGGTTCACAAATCAGATGGTCAACACACCAGACGGAGATGAATCCATTTTTCTCAGCAACTTTCGCAGCTGAAGAAGCAAGGTCAAAATTTGACGTTAAGGTGGGTAGTAACACGCCGAATTTTGCCTTATCACGCATCAAGTTAACTCACCAGGAGACGGTTATCCGAAGTACTCCTCTAAAATTATTGTGGTGACTAAGCTAATTCGGATCATGGTTTGCTGGTTGTAAAAATTTCTGGTCCTTCTGAGTTCTGAAGAAACATGAGTGCGCGTGCATATTCCGTAAAAGAAAGTAGCCTAAAGCAAAAATGGGCCGGGGAGATTTGAACCCTCGCCTTATTTTATTTCTGTTTCAGGACATGGGTCGTAGGAAACTAAATTCTTCCTTTCCCGTCGCAGAAGCGGGCGATGTATTCCAACCCCACTTGTGCAGCCTTCTGTAAAGTTTCTTCTACGATACTCGGAACCCCGCATACCAAGAGCACAACATTCTTCGTTTTCTCTGTTATTCTTGTGTTATCAGCGTCTCGATGCTAAGGGTCACGGTTTGTTTCACCTCCACAGTTTAAACCCTATAAACAAGTCCACGACGCCACTTTTAGCGTTCGCACAAACTATAATAAGTTTCCTTGTCTCCCTTAATTCTCTAAGGGAGGTAAACTTGTCGTTTAAACTTGAAATGGACCACTCTGCAAAGAAAACAGGCTCAAACATAGTTTTAGCTCTAGACCTCCCACCAGACCAGCCCAAACATCTTCTTTCCAAGAGTATTGAAACACTGAAGATGGTGCACCCATACATCTGCGCCGTGAAACTAAATCGTCAGCTTGTTCTCCCCCTCGGCTTGTACGATGGAGTGCAACAAATAGTCGAGTGGACTCATGATCAAGGGTTGCCAGCACTCATGGACTGCAAGATCAACGATGTGGGACACACCAACCGCACGATTGCGGAGTACTACTATAAAGCTGGATTCGACGCCGTGACCGCTAGCCCCTTCGTTGGATGGGATGAGGGACTTCAACCCGTCTTCGAGCTTGCCAAGCAGATGCATCGAGGAGTCGTTCTTCTAGTTTACATGAGCCATAAAGGTGCGGAGGAAGGATACGGCCAAACAATACACGAACCCAAAACAGGGAGGAGAATTCCGCAATACATCGTTTTTGCCCAAAAGGCGCTATCTTGGAACGCTGACGGAGCGGTTGTAGGCGCCACCTACCCAGAAAAGATACGGGAAGTGCATGCAATTCTGAAAAATCATGTTCCCATCTACTCACCCGGTGTAGGCACGCAGGGCGGAAGCATTGAGTTGGCCATGAAAGCGGGGACGCGTTACCTCGTTGTGGGGAGGTCTATAACACTCGCTGAAAATCCCGCTGAGACAGCAAAACTCATGAGAGATACGGCCAAACAATTTCTAAAAGAGTAATAAGTCTCTATTGTTCTGTAGTCGCGGCTTCTTTCCGAGCGACTGCCGAACAACTAAAGAAGTTATTCTTCTCGTCTTTGCCAAAGCTCTTTTTTTAGCATGTCTCTGACAGATGCTCGGATGGCCGCGCTTCGACTTGGATACATGCCTGCCCTCACGAGTTCGTCGAGTCCCTCTAAATAAGCTTCTGGAAGCAGAACCGTTACAAGCTTCACTCGTGTTTCACTCCTAAACATCTAAGATGCTAACATGTTATGCAGATATTATGTAGCTATAGCATTAATAAGATTTTACTCAACCAATCCCCTTTTGATTAACTGTAAGTCCCTCATTACCCCTTGAAAAGTGTTGTAAACGTCCTCGATGCCCAAAGAAAACTGCCTCATCCTTTTCTGGATTACTCCTGCAGACAAAAAGACGGCACCCAGAACGTCGCTTATGATGGGCTCTGGAAAAGCTATCAAGGCTAAACCAATCATGATGAGCCTAGAGTTGTCGCTTTTCTTCCACAACTCTCGCACAGAGCGCATTTCCTTAGAAACTCCGCTCATGACATAAACTGTGTCCTCATAACTTAAGCCCAACTCACGCAACACATCAACCAAGCTTTTCAACTCACTCGGTTCCACGGCAATACCCAGCAATTTCGTCGTCTCATTCCTAGCCGAATTGTAGGCGCACTCACAACAAAAAACTTTAATGCCTCAGAGAAATGATTCAGAAGCCCTTCTTTTAGTTTTTAAAGGAAAAATCTTTCAAAAAATTTAACAAAAAACACTTTTCCATTTACGATTTTTGAGAGAACTATAGAAAATTAGTGCGCCCACTCTGCACCGGTCAAAGCTGTTAATCATTTTATAAGAGCGAATGCCATAAATGCTAATACTAACAAACAGGACTGGTGAAACAAGTGTCAGAACGACACGCATACATTTTATTAAACATTGAAAAATTCTGGAACAGACTTTGCAGCCAAAACAGGACTGGCAAGGCACTGCACGCGTTTGTTCGCAGAGGAAAGGTCGGCCCCAAAAAAGCGAAGCTGATTCTCTTCTACGTGAACTATCCCTTCAAAGAGATCCGAGGATTCGGCGAGTTTGTCGAGCGAGTCACTGGAGACGCCGATGACCTCTGGAACGCTCACGGCAGCGAAACCTGCCTAAAATCCTATGAAGAATACGCAGACTTCTTACAGGGAAGACCGAAAGCGACTTTCATCAGATTCAGAAACCTCCGTGAACTCCCTGCTCCCATCCCCAACAGCGTCATCTCTAAGGTTACGGGGATAGAGAGAATGCCGAGAAGCGGTAAATACATAAACAAAAAGACAGCAAACCAATTGATCCGAGGAGCTGTATAGCCATGCAGAAGTTTGATCCTCAAGAATTTGTAAACGAACAGGTGAAGGAAGTCAGGAAGGTTGTTGGCGGTGAGCGAGCCCTCATCGCGGTTTCGGGTGGAGTTGACAGCACCACCAGCGCGGCACTCACCCACCGCGCCATAGGAGAAAACCTTCTATGCATCATGCTGGACGACGCCTTCATGCGAGAAGGAGAACCGGAACGAGTTGCCCAACTCTTGTCTAAACCTCCCCTAAACCTTCCCATAAGGGTACTCAACGTTCAAGACCGCTTCTTAAAAGCGTTAAAGGGGTTGCGTGACGCTGAAGAGAAGCGTAAGGCGTTCCGAGAGACATTCTACAAAACCTTGAGCGAGACCGCTGAGAAGGAGGGTTGCCGATTCCTCGTGCAAGGAACTATCGCCGCGGACATTGCCGAAACTGTAGGAGGTGTAAAAACTCAGCACAATGTTCTGTCACAGGTGGGAATCAACCCTATCCAACGCTATGGATATCACGTTGTCGAACCCGTTGCGTCCCTCTACAAGGTACAAGTTAGAGAGGTGGCGAGATATCTGGGAATCCCTCCGGAAATATCGGAACGCCAGCCGTTTCCCGGACCAGGCCTCTCTGTGCGGGTTGTCGGAGAAATCAGGGTTGACAAGCTAGAATCACTCAAAAAGGCGACAGCCATTACTGAGGAAAGCCTAGCCAAACATAAACCCAGCCAATACTTCGCGGCAATCATTGATAACACAGAAAAGCCCCACCATCTCAGCCTTATGCGCATGCGAGAAACAACAGCCCGTTTTCTTAACGTTCCATCGAGACACGTCTCTGTAAAAGTTTTCCAAGACAGAGCTACTGGTGTTAAGGGCGGCGAGAGGCGCTACGGAGAGATCGCCGCTGTCAAGGCTCAAACGGCAAACGGCGACGTACATCAGCCACCCGTCAGAAACCTAGTCGCCCTTCAGACGAAAATTATCGCAGAAAACCCATCCTTTACCAGAATCCTTTACGTTGTTCATGAAACTGCGCAAAAACAACCCTACGTAATCGCCATACGAGCGATTCAAACGCAGGATTTCTTAACCGCCACCGTGGCTGAAATCTCTTGGACAACCCTGAGCCAAACAGCGCAGAAAATCCTTAAAGCATGCCCAAACGTCTCAAGCGTCTACTACGACGTAACACCAAAGCCTCCAGCAACCATCGAAATGGAATAAATGCCACGAGCCTCCTTCAGAAACACATAAAGCGTTCGATCAGTCAGTAGAATACCGTTAAAGTGGCGACCATGATACGGGTGAGGGTTCAGAAAATCGAGTCCATACGAGATCCAGAGGGAAACCTTGGGAAGAGGATTGAACTAATTGAGGATCGAGTGATTCCGAGGTTCGCGGTTAAACCCCCAACAGAAGAAGCAAGAGTGGTTCAAGACGTTGTCCAAGCGCTGAGGCAGCAACTACCCGCCTTCGCCGTGCAAACTCAATTTGCTCTCCCAAAAATAATCCTGTTCTTGACAGAGCAGGAGTATGAGGAACTCGGCATCAAGTTTGACGTAAATCAGGTGTATGAAATCGAGTTGTCCGATCAAGCCATAAGCTTCAAGAAAGCACCTTAAAACAGCCTATTTTTCTCTAGCGGGCACATAGTAGTATTCAGCAATCTTCTTCTGATACCTGTCAAGTTTGGACCCATCTTTGTTCACCCTAGGCCTTTTCGTCACGGGATCCCTTCGGAAGGTGACTTCCATCTCCTTGAGGAAAGTGTTCATTCCTTCTCGAAGCTTCATGGGTGGGTTGGCAACGCCGTAGATTCCAGGCTCCCCTGTGAATATCATGAGGCGGTCTGCGATGAAGTCTTGTGCCACCACGTCGTGTTCCACCACGAAGGATGTTACGTTCCGGCTCTCCACCACCCTTCGGATGGTTCTAGCCATGGACAGCCTTTCTTCCACATCGAGATAGGCGCTGGGCTCGTCGAGCAGATAAAGCTCAGCCTCTCTGGAGAGACAGGCGGCGATGGCAACCTTCTGAAGCTCGCCCCCGCTAAGTTCGGCCACATCGCGATCGAGAACTGGCTGCACACTTAGAGGTTGCAGAACTTCGCTTCGATACCAGCTGGATGTAAAGTCTTTCTTGGCTATGCTTCTTAAAAGGTCTTCAACTGTTCCTTTATACTCCGCTGAAATATATTGGGGCTTGTAACTAATGGTAAGCTTTTGCTGTGGAGAAGCCTTTTCGTCTGACTTTTCAATCCCAGCTAAGAGTTTTACGAAGGTGGTTTTTCCAATGCCGTTTGGTCCAAGTATTCCAATGACTTCGCCTCGCTTTGCCTCACCGGGGTCCACAGACAGCGTAAACTCTTCATACGACTTTTTCATTTCACCCCAATTTAACAACGTTTCACCCGCTGCCACGCCCGCTGCCGGAGGCTTCACGTGAAACATAACAGGGTCCTTGCGGAAGCGAACGTTTTCGTCAGGGATAAAGCCCTCTAGGTATATGTTGATTCCCACTCTCACCCCGTGAACGTGTGAGACGATGCCGTAGACGCCGGGCGTTCCATAAAAGATACAGATTTGGTCGGACAGGTAATCTAGGATGGCGAGGTCGTGCTCTGCCACTATCACGGTTTTGCCCTCTCCTCTGAGGCTTCGTATGGCTCTAGCGGCTTGTAGACGCTGTTTCACGTCTAGGTAGCTGGACGGCTCGTCGAATAGGTAAATGTCTACGTCCCGACATATGGTAGCGGCTATTGCAACCCTCTGAAGCTCGCCCCCACTTAGAATGTTGATGGGGCGGTCCCAGATTGTGTGAAGCTGCAGTTGCTCGGACAGGAGCTTCAGCCTGCCCTGCTCATCGACTTTTTCAAGAAGATCCCCTGTCCTCCCCGAAACTACGCGGGGAATCTTGTCCACGTACTGCGGCTTGTGCACCACCTTGAGCTCGTTATCGCTTAACCTTTGAAAATACTCCTGAAGTGTTGACCCGCGGAAGTGACGAACAAGCTGAGGCCATTCAGGGACCTCTTTGTAGTTTCCGAGGTTTAGCTTAATCTCTCCGGATAGGATCTTGAGAACAGTAGTTTTTCCAATTCCGTTTTGCCCTAGGAGTCCCAGCACCACGCCTGAGGAGGGTATGGGAAGGCGAAACAGCTTGAAGGTGTTTGGGCCAAATCGGTGGCTGCACTCCTCCTCGAGTTCATCTGGGAGGTTAACGATGGAGAGAGCTTTGAACGGACACTTTTTCACACAGATGCCGCATCCAACGCAGAGGGGTTCCACCACTAGTGGTTTATCGTTCTCGAACCGGATGGCCTCTATCTTACTTCTCACTGGGGGGCAAAATCGGTAGCAAACCCTCCCGCAACGCTTGGGTTTGCATCGATCCTCCTCGAGCACTGCAACCCGTACCATGTGTGTTCCACTTGCTATTTGGAATGTAGAATGATAGAAGTAGATATAAGTTTCAGTCTACCATCACTTAATCATTTAAAAAGAATAAAAAAATATTAAGGAGATCAGTGGTTTACAAAATTACCATTCTTCTTCCTCTTCCCCACCCTCTTCCTCTTCCCATTCTTCTTCCTCTTCCTCCTCCATCGTTTTTCTCACCTCCATTAATGCGTTTGATCCCTTAGGTCATTTCTAGTGGAACATATCTAGCTTTTTTAAGCCTTTCTATAGTTGAGTGTTGTGTTTTTCATTAGGTTAGAATTAGGAATTTCTCTTTTTCATTTCGTCTTTCGTCAGACGATACATGAACAACTGTGACTTTACCACCACTTTACCAAGTTGGTTATGTGCCGTCTGACCTATACGAACTCTTTTGATTTCTATCAACATGTCCTTATCGTTTTAAGCTTCCCTATGGGTAAATCTGGAGGGATCGTTCCACTTCTACTTCTAATTCTTTGAGGGTCATGTTGCGGACCTGAGAGAACTCACCACTGGTCCTGTCTCTTGGGCGCGGAAGTTTTACTTTAAAGATTTTCTTCAACGAGCTGGGCCTCGATGTTAGGATGGCGATTCTGTCTGCTAAGAAAATTGCCTCATCTACAGAATGGGTTACGAAGACCACTGTTTTCTTAGTTTTATCCCAGATTCTTAGAAGCTCCTTCTGCATCATATTCCTAGTTTGAGCATCAAGGGAGCCGAAAGGTTCATCCATTAGAAGAACCCTCGGGTCGTTTGCCAAGGCTCTTGCTATGGCGACACGTTGCTTCATCCCACTTGAAAGCTCACGCGGATGACTATGTTCGAATCCCCTTAAGTTAACTAGGTTAACAAAATTTTTTGCAGCAGCACTCCTTTTTTCCTTTGGCCAGCCTTTTATCTCCAAGCCGAACTCAATATTCTTCTTGGTGCTTCTCCAGGGGAAGAGGGCAAACTCTTGGAAGACCATGCCTCTGTCGGCTCCAGGTCCCTTGATTTCCCTCTCGTCAAGCAACACCTTCCCACTGGTGGGTTTTTCCAGTCCGGCAACAATCCTGAGAATGGTGGTTTTGCCGCATCCACTGGGACCTACTATACAGAAAAACTCGTTCTCGAATATATCTATGTTGAGATCTTGGATTGCAACTACTCTCCTCTTACCTTTTTCAAAGACTTTCGTCAAGTTCTGGATGTTGATTATAGCGTCCCTGCCCATTTAGACAACCTTCGCTCAATGTATGTCATGCTCATAACCATAAGGAAACCCAGAGCCCCGATGAGGATCATGCCGGCGAAAACGTTTTCAAATCTCCCCACGCTACTCATGAGTATGATGTAGAGCCCTAACCCCCCACCTTTCACACCGACCAACTCAGCTGCGACAACACACATCCACCCTACACCAAGGCCTATACGTAAACCTGTCATGATTCCTAGTGTGGAGGCTGGGATAATTACCTTACGAAAGAGGTTAAATCTTCCAGCCCCCAAAGTCTTTGCGGCGTCAATGATAAAAGGATCTATTGATTTAACGCTGACCACTGTGCTAAGCAGTATGGGGAAGAAAGCTCCTATAAAAACGATAAAAATAGAATTCATCGGATCCTTGAAGAAATAGATGGCGAAGGGTATCCATGCAAAGGGTGGTATCGGCCGAATTATCTCGACGATCGTGGAGGTTGCTGTTTCAATATACCATGACCAGCCGCTCAGAAGACCGATCGGTATCGCGATGATGGCTGCTAAACCGAACCCATAGAACACCCTTACTAAGCTTGCCGAAATGTGCTGGCTGATAAGTAAGCCTGAAAAATCCCTCTCGTTGTGGATCAGCATGGAGATTAATGTCGCGAAGGTCTGTTGGGGCCTAGGAAGGTAGGGGCTGTTCACATTTAAGGCATACAAATCCCATAGAGAAATAAAGAGGAAAATGGATAGGGCTCCGATGGTGAGTGTAACAATTTTTCTCCGGGTCTCCTCTTTCATCTCATGTCCGCTTCGCTTCAGTTAGATAGGACATACTTACATATTTATTAGCAAACTCATAGACATCCCTGTAGCCCAAGGCTTCGATTCTGTTAGGAGCCACAATCCCATATTGGATAAGTTTATACGTGAAGTCAATGAAGCACCCCATGAACCGATCGTCGACATCGAACTTGTAGTTGATGTTTCCTAACGCACGCTCAATCACGGCAGGGCTCCTCCCGGTAAAATTGACTGCTATATCTATGAGTAAATTGTAGTCTGCGGAGCCCAGACCCGAAGCCTTCGCCTTGTTTATCCAGCTTGTCGCTTCAATATGTGCCTTAAGGAAGTTGATCACGATGTCTGGATTGTTGACTGCAAATGTTTTATGGACTGCCACAATGCAGCACAAATGATTTGGCCAAATATCGCTGGAGTTCTTATAAATGACGCCCACGTTGTTAACCACTGCATCAGCACAATAGGGCTCCCAAGCTATGAAAGCATCAATCCTACCAGCTTCCATGGCAACTCTCATATCTCCGGGTGCCAGTTGTATAAGTGTAAAATTTCCAATACCCACCCCTTCCTTTTCAGCGAGCCTCAACAGCAAGAAGTACTGAATGGTGCCTGGGCCAGGTGTGGCTATAGTCTTGCCCTTAAGGTCATTCAGGTTGCTGATTGGGTGCTTAGTGATGAGGGCAGAGCCTATCTCGTTACACTGCCCAACGATCGTCGTATTCACCTGAGCGTTAAGATGTTTCGTGATTGCTGGAGTGGACCCTAAAAGACCTATATCTACTTTGCCTGCTGCGAAGGCGTCCATCATCGTCGGACCGTTAATGTAACCTCCAGGGGCTGCGTCGGTTAAATTAAGGTTATATTTCTCAAAGAAGGACTTTCCACCACCAACGGTCCTATTCTTGGCTACAAAATACGCAAGCTGATGAAGGTCGCCTGTGAGCCATCCCACCCGTACCGTTGCTGCTTTAGGCGATGGGGCAAACAATCCTGCATGGAAGGCTACAACCAAGCCCCCAACGACTATTACCGCGACGGTAACTGCTATCAGCGTCCATACCTTTCGTCGTTGGCTCAAATCAAATCCTCCAAGAGACCTTTGGGGTCCTTCATTTTTCATAATGTAACTGAACAAGAATATTTATAAATGTGACGGAACTCTGTACAATAAGGAAAAAATATATGCTTTGAAGATACGTTTGGGTGATAGGTTATGAACAAACAGTCACTTTGGGAAAATGTTGTTTCGTCAAGCTTAGAGTCTGACGAGGCATTTAGAAAGACCCTAAAGAAGGCTTTGGATGAATCACGACTTGACGCCAAGGCGTTCAGCAAGCTTTCAGAGGTTTCGGAAAGTTCATTGTATAAGATTATTTCAGGTGAAAGAGCCAACCCCAGGCTCTCCACGTACCGCAAGATTGTGAAGACTCTAAAGGAGTTAGAGGGCGTTAAGGAGGGCGAGCCATTTATAGCAGTTATTGCTGCTCGACCGTCGCTGGATGCTATTGAAAAAAGGTATGTTGAAGTTCAAGGCCGCCAAATTAGGCTTAGAGATTACGCCGCAACAAGCATAGAGGACGTTATTGTGGCGGCTGTTCGGGCTCAGCAAGAGGGGGCTAAGGCTATTGTTTGCGCTCCAATTGTCAGCACCACTGTGGAAAAAATAGTTAAGGTTCCCGTCTCTGCTTGTCCTGTTGTCCTCTGCAGACAGCCTCTTATTAAAGCAGCTGAAATAGCTGCCTCGAAAATATTAGTCGAGTAGAGACAGTGAATTTTAATACTTGGCTCTTTCCCATTGAGGTTTGGCGTGGAAAATGCGAGTCTCAAAGGCAACAAGGGACCACGTTCTTGCTGCTTCGCAGATAGTGAAGAAGGGAGGTCTGGTCGTTTATCCAACTGACACGGTTTATGGGCTGGGTTGCGACCCTCTTAACATTGAGGCGGTTACGCGGGTTTTTAAGGTGAAAGGAAAAAGGGACAAACCTTTGCCTATACTGGCGTCTGACGTTGAAAGTGTTAAGAGGATAGCCTTTCTATCTGAAAGGGCTGGAAAAGTTGCGGCGAGATTTTGGCCTGGACCACTCACACTCGTCGTTCCAAAGAAACCCATTCTTCCAAACTTTGTTACCTGCAACTTCAATTCGGTTGGGGTGAGGATTCCTCAACATGACGTAGCGCTAAGGCTCATCAGCCTGTCTAACGGACTCCTCGTTGGGACCAGCGCCAACAAAACAGGGCAGAAGCCGCCACGTACTGCTCAAGAAGCTGCTGAACAGCTTGGAAAAGAGGTGGATATGATTCTAGATGGAGGACCAGCCCCTCTCGGCGCGCCGTCAACCGTGGTTGACCTAACCCAGGAAAAACCGAAAATCCTGCGCAAAGGAGCTATAGATTTGGAAGAGCTTCTGAGCGTTTAAACACTGTTCCATGGGATTTCGAAAGTTCTTTTAGAAATTAATGAACAAAATATACTGTGGGAGAGAGGAAACTGTGCTAAAGGACTTCAATCTACTCATCACAACGGCGCGGGGGAACGAGGAAAACGCTTGTTCTGAGGTGTGGTATTTGCTGGAGGAGATAGGGGATAAGGCTGTCTTGGTTGACAAAACAGGAATCATAGGGTTGATAGCAGCCAAAACCGCCTTCAACCCCTTCACGGTCATCGAGAAACTCCGAGGCATATTAAAGGAGCGCCCATGGGAATTCCGCTACACGCTTAGAGTCATCCCAATCGAGAGGGTTGTACGTACAGATTTAAGGGAGATTGAGAGGGCGGCCGCTGAGTTGGCTTCTAAGATAGGGGAAGGCGAAACGTTTCGAGTGACCGTGGAGAAAAGGTTCACTAAGATTTCCTCCAAAGAAATAGTGGAAGCCGCAGCCGCAAACATCGACAGAAGGGTAGACCTGAGTAAACCGGACAAAGTTGTTCTTGTGGAGGTTGTTGGAAGGTTAACTGGCATGTCCGTCATAAAACCACTAGACATCTTGTCGGTGGTGAGGGAGATAGTTGGCTGACGCTGACTAACGTTGGGTTGCTAACAGAGCCATGTGTTCAACCACCAAATCAATCAATGCCTCCTTTTCAAGGCCCTCCCTCTTCAGCTTAGCCTCCAGTTCAAGGTCGGAAATGCCAAACAACCCCTTGATGCCTTTGACTTTTCCGTTGGTCAGCTCAAGGACGCTGTCGTCGCGCTCACCCATCATCAGCCCGGAAACGGCTTTTAAAGTTGAAGCCCCCCTCTGCTTTGTCTCAGTTAGAATGAGAACCGCGACCTGCGACGACTCCGGTTTTATTCCTAGCAACTCCACGGCTTTCTCGATCTGTCGTTGAGCTGAAGCGTAGAGAAGTGTTTCGATAGCTACGCTTTTTGAGATGTTTATTTTGTTTTTGAAGGCGTTCAGGGCGTTGAGGGCAGCAAAGTAGAGGTGTTCCCAGCCCGCTATCAGCTTGGCGTCAAAAAACTGAACGTGGGCGTCTCCCGCCTTCTTTCGAATTGCACTGAAAAAGCTGTTAATGTCTTGGATCTTTACGTTTTTGAAGCCGGCTGTGGCGACGTACCTTTCAAAATCTTCCAGTTTTTTAATCAAGTCTGCCCCTCAGATATTTCTCGGATGAACCGCTCCACAAGTTTTCGGTTTAGTCCAGACTGCACCAGTTTCTCCACGGCTTCCTCAACTGATTTTCCTATGCTCTTGTATTGTTTAAGGACTTGTCTGACGGTTTCTTTTCTTTCCCATGGGAAGACGATCCAGCGGCTTGTTTCCTTTCCGTACCAGTCTGGAATCACGACGCTCCAAGGCTTATAATATATTGTTAGGATCTTAACTTCGGTTGCGCCCTGCTCCTTTAGGTGCGATTGCACTAGGCGGAGGCTCTTACCCGTGTCGGCAACTTCGTCCACAACGAGAACCTTCTTTCCCGTCACAGATGTGGAAACGGGTTGCGTTATCACGGGCTCACCCTTGGTTTTGGCAACTCCTAGATAGAACTCGGCTTTGACGTTTGCGATTTCTGGGTTTTCAAGGAGATCGGATATGATGCGGGCTGGGGGCCATCCGCCGCGTGAAACGCCCACGATCACGTCGGGTTTGAAGTTGGCTTTTCGAACCTTGTCGGCGAGGTTTAGGAGTGACTTGTAGATTTGCTCCCATGTGGGGACTTCAAACTCTAGTTCCGAGTTCAATGTGCTTTTTCTCCGGAGAAGCAAAAATAAGTGGAACAGTGAAGCGATTTAAGCCTTGTCGCTTTAGGTGCGCTGAAGAACTTTACTTTTCGGTGCTAACGATTTTCGGGCGCATGAATTTAGCGCAGTTGGTGCATTTTCGTCGGGAGAGCGTTCGAACTTTGGGGTAGCCCATGGACTCTAGATGTGCTTTGGAAAGGGATTCTCTCCACTGATTTTTGCAGAAAGGACATTCTAGCAACGCTGATACCTCCTCAACTACAGTGACTCTTTCTCTCCTACTCACTAGAATTGCAACTCCTCCAATGAGCAACACGAACCCCAAGATCGTATAATAAATTGGTTGCAGTCCAAGCCATAGATTTGTATTAATAAGGAAATCAGTAAAGGCTGAGATGGAACTGTGCGCTCCCTGTTCCCATATTTTCCATATCACGATAAGTAGCATCAGTCCTCCTATAATGCAAAGTGCAAGCGCAATAGTGTAGCCAGGCTTCTTCTTTAAAATGGTTCTTCGCATGTGGCATCAGCCATAGTTTATGAGAATTCGTTTATTTGTTTTATGGGGCAAGTAATATTAATTTACTTTTGGAATATTCTAGCGCCCGACGATTTCGGTCATCTTTTCAACGGCTTTGCGCGCCTTTTTAATGATTGGTTTTGGCACTGTTACTACAGGCTCTTCGTTTTTTAGTGCCAGATAGATCTTCTCCAGCGTGTTGAGTTTCATGTTACTGCAGATGGCTTCTGTGTACGCTGGGATGTACTCTTTTCCGGGTAGTTCTCTTTTAAGCCGGTCGATGAGCCCGATTTCGGTTGCGATCACCAACTTTTTTTTCGGTGATTCTTTTGCGTGACGGTACATCTGGCTGGTGCTTCCTATGAAGTCGGCGAGAAGCTGGACTTCTGGGTTGCATTCTGGGTGTACCAAAACCTCAGCGTTTGGATGTTGTTCCCTTGCGAGAAGGATATCTCCCTCTGAAAAAAGCTTGTGAACGTAGCAGAACCCGTGTTTGGGTATGGGAATTATCTCTTTGTCGGTGTGTTGCTGGATGTACCACGCTAGGTTGCGGTCAGGACCAAATATAACCCGTTCTTCGTCTAGGCTGCTGACAATCTGAACAGCGTTCGCCGAGGTGCAACACACATCGCACACGGCTTTTGCCTCTGCCAAAGTGTTCACGTAGAGCACAACCGTGGCGCCGCGATGCTTTCTTCTCGCTAACTTAACGTCTTCAGCTGGAAGCATAGCCGCCATGGGACAGACTGCATTCTTATCTGGAACCACCACTTTCTTGTCTGGATTAAGAATCACCGCGCTTTCAGCCATAAAATCTACTGTTGACAAGACTAGGAGGCGGGCTTCTTCCTCTTGTTGGGCTCTTCGGCAGAGTCCGATGCTGTCCTCCACATAGTCGGCAATCTCCTGTATCTCTGGGCGTTGATAGTTGTGAGCGAGTAAGAGAGCCCTTTTTTCTTTTTTCAGCTTGAGGATTTTCTCTGCGAGTTCTTTCTGTTCTTTGCTCATGTCCAGCCACTTCAAAGTATCAGAGTTCAAGCATTCGAGAGTCTATTAAAGCTTACTTTTTATAGGTTAAGGCACTGCTCAACTGTTTATAGAGGAGTATTAATGGAGATGACTGTTGAACTCCGGCGATTATGCCAGTTCTTGCAAAGCCCTTAAGCGCTTCACTATGTTTGGGTGTGAGGAAAGAATTTCCGCAATTCTGTCAATTGAAGTTACTTTTCTTCTGAGTACTTCCTCCACAAGTTTCTGATCAGCTGTGAACGCTCTCGCTTGTGTAATAGTTGCCGTGTCTAGTTCGGCGCGGTCCGGGTCTGCGATGAAAAGGGACTTGAAGGAGCTAAGGTTGCTGGTGTCTCGGCGGGCTCTCCTTATTCTTCCGGAGGATTGCACTATTTTCGCTAAGCCTTCAGAAAGCTTGCGTGAGCCTTCTTCGACGATGGTTGCGCTGTGGCGGTCAGCGTAGTATTCGCGCAGTCGGCTTATGTAGAGGGTGAATATGTAGAGAATCCAATAGACAAGCATGCTCGCCATGCCTATGACTATAGCAGCGGAGCTGCCGCCTCTTTCGTCTCTGCGTGCGAACCTGGAGGAAAGGATCATGGAGTAGCCGATAAAGTAGAATATTGCTGGTAGGAGGGAGACGAACATCATCACTTGGACATCTCTGTGTTTCAGGTGGCCCAGTTCGTGTCCGATTACTGCTTCAACTTCTTCGTCTTCCAGTGTTTCCAAAAGGCCTTTTGTGACCGCCACTCTGGTTCCTGTGATGGGTGAGCCGTAGGCGAAGGCGTTGGGTATGGGGATGTTTGCTATCATGACCCGTGGCGTTTTGATGCCGCTTTTTTGGCTTAGTCTTTCCACTGTTTCGTATAGTTTTGGGTTTTCAGATTTTGATATTCTTCGTGCACGGTACATTAGGTCTATGAGGTATGGGGCGAAGAGCCATTGAGCGATGTTGAACAGCACGACAAAGACGATTAATGTTATGAGGTTGAATGCTTGGGTTAGGCTGAGCAGGACTGTGAAGAAGAGGGTGGATATGCCTATGATGACTGCTAGGGTTCCTAGCATGGAGAATCTGAGTTTCCATATATTCATGAGCTTATTCCCTCAGAAGAGGTTCAGCTGAGAAATACTATATATCTTTTACTCTTGTTTTCGGTTGGTCTCTCTTTATTAAACCCCCCCATAGCCCCTCCCTCTTTTGGCGCAAGCAGTTTTTCTGAGAAAATACAGTTTTCAACATACCTTTTCACTACACGACCCAAATATGACTTTTTTCCTGCGTCACCAGTCAACAACTTTCAAGTAAAGGCCTAATTAGGAAGATAATTCTTTCATAATTTCTTGCAGTTTCTCCTTCACAATTTTAACCAATTTTTCGGTGACCAGCCCCTCCTTCGCCGCTTTCTCCAGTTTTTCCTCATCCAGCTTTCTAACCGTGCCGTTCGGCCAAACGCAAATGTCAACCTCTAAGTCCACGTAGCGAATTCCATGCGGATAAAGCTCTATAGGCGTGTTTAAATTGATGTACGTTCCCTTGTATCTTCCATCCCTCGAAAAATACTGAGTTTTGAAGTGCCAATCCCCAAGCTTAGCTTCAGTTACCGCGCGGTCACCTGGCTCCTTTGGGGTTCCGAGGCCGTCGTAAACTCCTTTTCTCTCAAAGACTCGGCTTAGTTGAAGCGATGATTGATCGCGATTAAAGGCTTCAACCAATGCTTCACCTAGGTGGAACACTTTTCCGTCAAGTTTCACGTGCTCCATCCATATCAAAGAATTCACCCTAGGAAACTCAGCTTCGACGGTTTGTTTGAAAAGGTCTTCCACTTCCTTAGAGGAGTAGCCCTTCTCCAACAGTTTCTCCGCCATGTCTAGCGCCGATGAAACCTGCGTCCCACAAGCCTTGTAGTGGTGATGTCCCTCCATCGTTGGCGCAACACACCTGCGAAACTCGTCTAGTTTCCTCTTTGACAGGGCGGGAAACTCCACGTTCACAAAGCTGCCTCCCTCCCACAACCTTGCAGGAGCCTCCACACCATCAGCTAGCTCCAAAACAGCTCGCCCCTCCCTAGCGAGACTGGTAATCTCCTCCCTCAACACCTCAGCTGACTGATCTGCAGCAGCGGTACGCCAAAGAATGCCCCAGTCTGGAGGAATAAGCTCCTCACCAAGTTTATGAAGCCTGGACCTAACCTTCGGATCTCGAATCTTCAGGCTAACCTTAACCTGACGCTCAGGTATCAAAATTGCGTATTTCCCAGGAATCTTTATCCTCGTGGTTAAGACCGGCTTTCTAGCTCCCATCCTCCTCTTTTCAACCTGAACAACGATTTGTTTCAGCTCAGGATTCAAAATCTCTTCATCGGCGATTCTGCCCACCGCTGACCCGATGTCAACGAAAAACGAGTCTGTTAAGGGGTCAGCCTCCTTTATCAACCCCTTATATATTCCATCAGCCGTGACCGCCCACCTCCTAATGATAACATCGTCTAGGCGTGACTGCAGGATGGAGCAAAACGTGCTGATGAACTCGGCTTTCCCAAAGGCTTGAACTCCCTGTCGATCAAGCCGATCATAAACGTCAAGGTCAGGAGACTCCTCGCATTCTTTCAATCCGAACCTCTCCCTCATAGTGATCGAAGGTTGAACAATGTCAAACCCATGGTAGAGGAGAAGCTTCGTTATGGCGGTTGAGTAAATCCCTCGAACCCGAGCCTTCGCCAACATAGTCCCTCCTTTTTACGCTCCAACCTTCTCAACTCGATAAAGATCGCCAACACTCGTAACCTCAAACTTCACGCCTAGAATCTTCTGGGTAAGCCACAGGTTTGTGTCCAGATGTTCAGTCATAGAACGGGCGAAATAGACGGAGTTGCCATCGGCCAATGCAACGTAGGGAACCAACATGTCAGCGAGATGCACATCTGCCGTAGCCTCAGCCTTAACTTCCTTGAAAAGATTCTCAGCGGCTTCACGACCCACCACCTCGCTGGGCTTACGAAGCTCGCCGATAGCGTCTCCTCCTAAGAGCACACCTGTGCTGCTCTTTGCCCATAACACGATGGAGCTTCCTTTCTGAAGCGGGTTAGACATGTCATTAACCACCTCAATCTTCGCCTCAAAACTGCGAGCCCCAAGATATTCGTTAGCAGCCTTAGCTTGGCGCTCCGCAACCTTTCGATCAGCTAGGAAGGTGCACACAGACACTCCGCGTAGCTCCTCTATGTTTCCGAGTTCCTCAAGGCGCAAAGGATCGAGTTTTTGGCAAGGCTGAACCTCCACCGAAACTTCACCCATACCCTTAGGATAGTAACCATACTTTTGGACGGTTAGAGAGGCCTTCAAACCCATTCGCTCAAGTGTGGGAAGAAGCAAATGTTTCAGGTAGTTTATAGTGGGCGCGTGACGAACGTCAGTGCCACCCTTAATCACGCGAACGTTCACAGCGCGCTTAGCAGATGCACAGAGGGGCAGAATTGTTAGCAGAAGCATGGGGATGCTACCGGCGGTTCCAATCTCGGCACGTATCTCGCCGCCCTTAATCTCGCTGGGTTTAAACCAGAGTTCGCGGGATCCCAGCGTAGCACCCTTGATCTCCGCATTGCAGAGCCTTGCGGCCGTGAGTGTAGCCTCAAGATGCTGGGGACGTAAACCGGGCTGGCTTCGCTTTTCACGGATGTTGTAGATGTGCAGTGACTCGCCCAGGATGCCGGCTAAAGCGATGGACAGACGTAGGATGGTGCCGCTGCCGCTCTTTTGGCTGCCGTCAACCTCAAGCACTCTTAAACCTCTAAGTTGATCATTCTTAATCCGCTTTAAAGATTCTTCTACGCTTCAAGAAACCTAAGATTAAGCCCCGTGCTAAACTAGCAATTGCGAAATAAATTATAAGGAAGAAACGAAGAAGAGTAATGGGGAAGCGCCCATGAGGGAAAAGAAGTTGAGCGGAGAAGAGTTACTTCGAAGAATCGACGAGCTTCTCAGCGTTTTGAACATGATCTCCAGAGACCTCACAGAAATCACGAAACAGTTAAGGGAGGTAGGTGCCCCCGCCGTTACGCCTGCTGAAGAGGCGCGAACAGTCGAAAGCGTTCGGGAGTTGTTTCCTAAGGAATTAGGGGGGATGCTAACGTTTGAGGAAACAGGAAACTACATTGTAATAAAGCCGCGCCAATACTTAGGATCGGAAAACTTCGCGAAAATAGCATCTATTATTCGCGAAGCGGGCGGAGAATACATCAGTGCAGGAAAAGAGTCTCATTTTCGAGTTCCCAAGGGATGAGCAACAGACGGTTATTGTTCCCCCTAAATTGCGAGAGCCTTCAACAAGTCCCTTAGAGCTGTCTTAGCATGGGGAAAACTTGCTTTAATGGGTGTAATGGAGATACATCTTTCTTCCTTTATCGTGTGCACGTCTGTTCCAGGCTCATCCTTTGAGTAGCTGGATAGAACCCAACCTGCAATCTTGTATCCTTCTTTTCGCTTCACGTAGATGTCGCCGTACCCCTTATACGACAGACTCGTGACCTTCAGTTTCCTTGATTTGACGCCCTCCGGCACGTTTATTGAGATTATTTCCACGTCGGGAGGCATACCCCTTTTCAGCACATATTCAGCGGCTCTTTGAGTGAGAGTGGCGGTTAGCTCAAGTTCCTCCGACGTGACCCCTTCCTTCCAACTCGGTTGATCCACAATCTTTTCTACACAGTAAGAAACCGCTATGGCGGGCACCTCGTGAATGGCAGCTTCCAAAGCAGCGCCCAGCGTGCCAGAGTTTAACACGTCATCGATTCCGAGGTTTGGACCCAAGTTTATTCCGGCTACAACCAGATCTGGAGAGCGTTTCAGAATCTTATTCATCCCCAGAAGAAAGGCTTCGGCTGGTGTGCCGGTTATGGCATACGCTTTTGAGCCGTCGCTTAGTTTCGTCTCCATAATTTTGACGTGTTCGTAGGCTGTCAAAGCTTTTCCAATACCGCTTCGCTCCCTTTCTGGAGCGACAACAATCACCTCGCCAAGCTTTTCTAACCGCTTCTTTAGGACGAGTAAACCGATGGATTGTATTCCGTCGTCGTTAACCAAAAGGATAGTGGGCATGGCGTATTCGCTCATTCTAAATTGACCATGAGGACGTTTTCCTTCAAGATAAACCTTTGCGCACGGGTAAAATCCTTAGATTATGCGCATATATCCATAGCGCACCCCGAAGCCTCTGAATTCGCCAGTGTAACGCTCCCACTGAACCTCAACCTTTGTCACCCTGGCTCCTGGAGGCCCTCTTCTGCAAAATTCAATCAGCCTCTCCACATCATCTCTTTCTCCCTCAAAAATAGCCTCAACCCTTCCATCTGGCATGTTTCGCACCCACCCGCTAACGTTTCTCCTATCTGCCTCATGTTGAGTTTCCGACCTGAAGAAAACGCCTTGAACCCTTCCGCTTACAAAGACATGGGCCCTA